>Ga0181517_10000006_pt1 | contig 286973 bp, 241 predicted proteins | sample PEATcosm2014_Bin_31_FD_119748 | JGI IMG/M metagenome (GOLD analysis project Ga0181517, IMG submission 119748) | Peatland microbial communities from MTU Mesocosm Facility, Houghton, MI, USA - PEATcosm2014_Bin01_30_metaG | ecosystem: Environmental > Terrestrial > Soil > Wetlands > Peat | place...
AAAAGCGCGGTATTCGCTAAACCTCGATCTCTATGTTAAACCTCGATTCTCAAACGCGTTGGGAAAGGAGGCCGGACTTTTTGTAATCCGTAGTGAAATGGCTGCCCGGGCTGGGATCGAACCAGCGACCAAGTGATTAACAGTCACCTGCTCTGCCACTGAGCTACCGGGCAATCTTTCCGCCGCCCCTAAAGGGGCCGGAAGGGTTCTAGTACGGACAGGGAGCGGACACGGGCAAGAATAAATTGGAACCCTTTGAAACCTAAAGCTGTAAAAACCGAACGCAAAGCGGCTCCGGAACCGCGATCGAGCCTGTATACGTCAGCCGTCCCGTTTCGCCGTCAATCCGGTAAATCGTGACAGTATTTGCTGCCAAGTTGCCGCAAACAAGCCATCTCCCGGACGGATCGATTGCATAATTGCGCGGGACCTTTACGCCGTCGGCCATACGCTGGACGAAGGACAGCCTGCCCGTGGATTCGTCGAAGGCCAGGACAACGATGCTGTCGTCTCCACGGTTTGAGCCGTAGACAAAACGGCCTGTCTTGCCCAAAACGACCTCAGCTGAAGTGTTAAGGCCCCCGTAATCGCTCCGGAGGATCGAAATCGTTTGGTAAGGCTCCAGTATCCCCCGTTCGGCGTCCCAGTTGAGCGCGGTGATCGAACCTCCCATTTCGTTGATTACAAAAGCGTGCCGACCGTCCGGGTGGAAGACGAAATGCCTCGGGCCCGATCCGGGAGGGACCCTGGCAAACGGAGGATTGTTGGGTGCGAGAACGCCCTTTGCGGCGTCCAAACGGTAGACGAATAGCTTATCCTGTCCAAGATCGGCGACGACCGCAAAGCGACCCGAGGGGTCGACATTGATGGAGTGGGGGTGTGCGGATCCCTGCCTGGAGGCGTTGGGCCCCGAGCCCACATGGCGGATTAGGCAGGAACGGGGTCCGACGGTGGCGTCCCCGAGGACCGGGAAGGCCTCCACGTAGTGGCCATCGTAGTTGGCAGTAAGGACGCACCTCCCGGAGGGATCGACGCAAAGGTGGCATGCCTCCGGCCCGTCGACGATGCGTTCGCCGACATTCTTCAAAGCCCCGGATGCGGGATCCACTTCGGATGTTTCAATGGCCTCGACCGGTCGGCCGGCAGAGCCTTTTACCTCGGCCAGGGAATAGATGTGCCTCCGGTCCGGGGAGAATGCCATGAAGACGGAATCCGATTTGTCCGTCGCCCTGGCGGCTGGGGAGAGCGATCCCGTGTCCTGGTTCAGCTTTGAGACGTACAAGCCGCCGCGGGCGTCCGTCGCAGACGTGCCAAAATAAACCCAGCACGACCCTTCCGATGCTCGAATGGATGCCGTCGAAGCCAGAAGGGATCCAAGACAAAACAATGCAAGGGTGGGGTGCAAAGCCCGGAAAACGTTGGGCTCATCTCCTTTCCATGCGAGCCAAAATCCTAACGACTTGCGTCAATATCGCGGATGAAAATAGGATGACCGGCATGAGTTGCCGGGCTCTCATCGGAATCGTTCTCGGCTTCGGTCTTTGCACCCCGTTGGCCGAGCGCGCAGCGGAGACGGCGCCCCCGGCTCCCTTGGGCGTGCTTAAGCTCACGGACGGACGGATGCTTCACAACGTGACCCTGATGTCCGATGAGGGGGAGAACGTCGTGCTCCGAGCCGATGAGGGCCTTCTTAAGGTGGCCAAGTCAAACCTGCCACAGGCGGCCTTTGCTGGGGCCCCCTCGAGAGCCTCGGCACCGGCAGCTCCCGGCCCGGAGCTCGTCATGCAGGCCTTCAATCCCAATCCCACGCCAAATCCGACCGAGGCGCCCGACGTCAAAAAGCCCATCCCGCGGCAGGTGACCCCGGTGCCCGCACGTGCAAGGGCTGTGCCCAATCCGGTCTACAAGGGCTGCACCATTATAAGTTTCCAGATGAAGGCCTACCAGACGGCGCTCGGATGCGCCGAAGTCATCGTGCACAACGACACGGATGCCCCCGTCCTGATCCATCCGGGAGATTTCGTTTGCGTGACGCCTGCAGGGGTCCGCCACGTCGGGCGAAGCATCATCACCGATGGCTTTCCCCCGCAGATAAAGCGCCGGGAAGTCGTTCCGCCCCAGGGAGAGGTCGATGACGTTGTGACATTTACGGCAGATTCGCTGGAAAATTCCAGCGTTCAATGGGCCCACTGAAGTTTTGGTTGATTTCCGGCGGGCCGGCCTTTCTAATCTCCCCTTTCAACTACGCCTGACACCGATTCCCGGATGTCCAGGGGGAACGAAACCATGAAAACTCCGCTCACACTGAAAGTCGCGACGCGCGCCCAGACCGGCCGCAGCGCATCCCGGCGCCTTCGAAAGGTAAACCGCATTCCTGCCATCCTTTACGGGAAGCATTCGGCCCCGGAGAAGCTCTCCATCGAGGTCCCCGAATTCACGAAGCTCCTGAAGTCCGTCGCAGGCCGCACGCTTCTGATCGAGCTGAGCCGCGATGACAAGGCCGAGAAGGCCCTTTCCTTCCTCCAGGAAATCCAGCGCGACCCGATCACGGACCGCTATCTCCATGTCGATCTGCACGAGGTCAAACCCGACGAGACGTTCGAGATCCGGGTTCCCGTCCGTGTCTCCGGGGAGTCCTTCGGCGTCAAGAACCAGAGCGGGGTGCTCGAGATTGCCTCGCACATGCTGCGCATCCGCTGTCTTCCGAGCGATCTTCCCGAGACCATCGAGATCGACGTCACTCCCCTCAAGGTGGGTGAGACGGTCAAGGTGGGCGAATTGAAGCCCGTCGCGGGTGTCACATTCCTCGACGACAAGGGCCAGCCCGTCGTTGCGTGCGTCGAGCCCGTGGCCGAAGTTGTCGTGGAGACGGTCGCCGCCGCGGTACCCGCGGAAGGCGCCGCTACGGCTCCCGCCGCCGGAGATGCCGCGGCCCCTGCTGGAGACGGCAAGGCCGCCCCCGCCGGAGACGGGAAGGCCGCCCCCGCCGGGGACAAGAAAGCCGCGGCTCCCGCCGGGGACAAGAAAGCTGCAGCCCCCGCGGGGGACAAGAAGGCGGCACCCGCCGCACCCGCTGCGGGCGCCAAGCCCGCCGCCCACGGCAAGAAGTAAGATTTGCAACCGGCGACTTGTTCGCCGGCCGTTCTTTGAGTCATGTCCATTTTGCTCGTCGCTGGCCTCGGTAACCCGGGCCGCGAATACGAGCTCTCGCGCCATAACCTGGGTTGGCATGTCCTCGATGCGTATTCGTCGAAGCACGGCCTCACCTGGAAAAAGGAGCCCGGCTTCGAGTCGGTTGTGGCGCGAAAGGACCTGGGACCGGGACGAGCGTTATGGTTCGTCAAGCCCCAGACCTTCATGAATGAAAGCGGCCGCGCTGTGGCGGCCCTTGCCCGTTACCGCAAGATCGCCCCTGAGGCGGTTGCAGCGGTATACGACGATCTCACGATCGATCTCGGGCACGTGAAGGTGTCGGTGACCGGCAGCGATGCCGGCCACAACGGCGTCGCCAGCCTCCTCGAGCACCTCGGCAACGGTTTCGTCCGGTACCGGCTCGGGATAGGCCCCAGGAACCCGCCGGAAATGGACCTCAAGGACTTCGTGCTCGCCCGCTTCACCCAAGAACAACTCACCCTAATCCAACAAAAGACAGACACCTACGTCAAAGGCCTGGAACTGCTTCTCGCGAGCGGCGCCGACCGGGCGATGAACCAGCTCAATAGAAGAGACATCCCATGAGTAATCCGACCAAACGCAACTACCGCGCAACCTTCATCCTGGATAATCGAGGAAAGCAGGAGACCGTCGACCAGATCGTCGACGGCGTCAAAAAGGAGATCGCCGCCGTCCAGGGCGACGTGACCGCCGTCGAGAACATAGGCAAGAAGGACTTTGCACGCGTGACCGACCGCAAGCTGACCGGAGCGGCCTACGTCCACATCAATTTCAGCGCCCCCCCGCAGGGGCCCGCCCAGCTGCGAGAGCGGCTTCGTCTCAACGGCAGCGTCTACCGTACGTTTGTCCAGGAGGTCTAACGCCCATGGCAAACTTCAACAAAGTCTACCTGATGGGAAACCTGACGCGCGACCCCGAGATGCGGGTCACGCCGAAGGGCACCGCCATCTGCCAGTTCGGATTGGCGATCAGCCGGTCCTGGAAGGATGAGAGTGGCCAGACCCGGGAGGAGACGGCGTTTGTCGATATCGAGGCCTGGGGCAAGCAGGGCGAGATCATCTCCAAGTATTGCACCAAGGGGCGCCCTCTTTTCGTCGAGGGCCGCCTGAAGTTCGACCAGTGGGAGGACAAGACCTCCGGGCAGAAGCGCAGCAAGTTGAAGGTTGTTCTTGAGAATTTCCAGTTCATCGGAGGCCGGGGCGATGGTGCCCCCGGTGGCGGTCCGAGCGCAGGTCCGGGTGAGCCGTCCGAAGCTTCAACGGGTGATGCCCCGCCTGCATCCAGGAGCCCCTCGAAGGGGCCTTCGGTCTCGAAAGACACCGTCGATGAGGATGTTCCATTTTAGCCTTGCGTGTATTTGAAGTGTAAAGATTCAGTTGAGGAGACGGATGCCCATTAGATGCCTTGGCCGGCTCCGAGGACAGGAGCCATAAGGCTTGCCGCGATAATCGAAGGAGTTTTGCGAACCGCCGAATTCGATTTAACCGAGGGCCAATATAGCAATCGATGCTCGGCCGATCCGCGCCTGATCTGTTTGCGACACAGTGAGGTTGCCGCCGATATAGACTTTGATGCCGGCACTTTTTGGGTCCGCAGGTGCAAACAGCGATTGCGGGTCCAATCATGGCGAAGTATTTCGACACTAAGCTGCGGACTTTCACCAAAGTTTTCCACCGGAGCATCATAGAAATTGAAGACTTCTTCTGCCGGTTCGCACGCTACTGACCCTACAGCATCCGTTGCGATGAACTTGCCGTTGCGTCCCTCATGTTTGTTTAGATTGCTGCGGTCATCAATTGGCTCATTTATTGATTTTGCAAACACGCCCTAGATTGATGTCAGAATGCTAGGTGGTTCAATCAATTCAGGTTAGAGATGCTGTGATTGCTATAGCGGGGATCGGGGCGTTAGTTGCCGGGCTTCAGGCGCTGCCCTCGCGCATCACGCGGTCAATCCTGGACTCCAGTGGGAGCATGTCGCGTTTGGCGTCGCTGGATGGCCTCCGGGGATTTCTTGCGCTTGGGGTTGTCGTCACGCACGCGTGGAGCAACTACGACTACTATTTTCGGGGATTGCCCTGGGATTGGCCGCGCAATCCATATTTTTCGCAGTGCGGCAATCTTGCCGTTTCAATTTTCTTTATGATCACGGGCTTCCTATTCTGGACAAAGGCTCGGGTGGCACAGGGGCGGATAAAAGCGCGGCCGCTTTACGAAAACCGTGCGCGGAGAATACTACCGCTCTATTACTTTCTCTGTTGCCTCGTTTTACTTTTTGCGCTGCTCCGGGCTCATTGGCCATTGAGTACTCCGAAGCTGCTGGTGAATGAAATAATTGGTCTGGTTGTGCCAGGAGTCCACTCAACTGGCCCTATAGCAGGAATGGAACGCTCCCATTTGATGAGCTCGGCATGGACACTCTCGTACGAAGTCTTCTTTTACCTGGCATTTCCGCTATTTGCCCCTTTGGCGCGCACGCGGCGCCGGGCATTTTACTTTTTGACGGTGATGCTTGCACTGCTCGCGATACACCGCGTGCTGATTCATTCATATGAATTCAGCCTTCTTTCATTTTGGGTTGGGTTCGTGGTTTCAGAAATGTTGGATCGACACCCCAAAGAGATGGCCTTGTTACGCGGCCAAATGCTGGCCGCGGGTGCGGCCTTGGCGTTGATGTTCTTACCATGGGTAACTATGGGTAAGCTTAACCCCCTATCCTTTGGGTGCGCATCTTTGGTCTTTGCAATGGTCGCAGCGGGAAACGACATGGTCGGTGTGCTAACCCTACGTGGGGCACGTTTGCTAGGTACTATCAGTTATAGTGTCTACCTTCTTCACATGCTCATTCTCGCGGTTGCGCTCGGCGAACTGAACGATGTTTGTCCATTGTCAAACCTTGGCACCCTGACCTATTGCGCAATCGCGGCGGCAATGACTTTCATTGTTACGGGCATTTCCATGGTCACGTTTCGATTCATTGAATACCCATGGATGCGCCGCCACAGGATCATTACCTGCCAGTGATCAACGGCAATGCCCTCAAAAAAGGCTTTCCCTGATGGCGCGAATGCTTTTGTCCGCCAAACGCCTCATCGAGTTTTCCGACATTCATCGATGTCAGGCCTGCCGCGTGGTGCGGAATCTTTTGTCGCAGATCTTTACATTCTTTCAGGCAACAGTATCGCAAGAGGTCCACAGAAAATATACGGCACTTGAACTTTGCACCCAGAATGCGAAACAACCAAGCCAGTTTGAATTGCGGGTGCGACTGCCTTAAGCGTTTTTAGGCGGGGCCGTTTAGGAGCCGACCCGCTCGTACTTTTGCCAGCCTCCGCCGAGAGATTCATACAGGGCGATTAGGTTCCCCGAGATGGCCTTGTCGCTCTGAGCGAGACGGTCCTCCGCGTCGTAGAGCGAGCGCTCGGCATCCAGTACCCGTAGGAAATCGGTGAGCCCGACAGCGTAGAGGCGGTTGGCAAGATCCAACGACCTCCGGCTCGAAGCCACGGCCTCCTCAAGAGACTGCCGGCGCACCTGCTCGTTGGCGTAGGACACCAAACCGTTTTCGACCTCCTCAAAGGCCGTGAGCACGGTCCGCTCGTAGGCGGCCAGCGCCTCCTCCTGGCGGGCGTCCTGCACCCTGATGTTGGCGCGCACACGGCCGGCGTCGAAGATCTTCCATTGGACGGACGGTCCGATTGACCAGAAGCTGCTCGCGCTCGAGAACCAGTCGCCCGCACTGATGCTCTGATAGCCCGCCGCTCCCGTCAGGTAGAATTTCGGGAAGAGATCCGAAGTGGCGACGCCGATGTTGGCTGTGGCCGCCATTAGGCGTTGTTCGGCACGACGCACATCGGGACGGCGGAGCAGCAGGTCCGAAGGAAGGCCGACCGGGACGACTTCGGGCGCGGTGGGTATGGGGGCCCGCGCCGAGAGCTCGGCAAGAAGGGCGCCGGGCTCCTGGCCGAGGAGGACGCCGAGGCGGTGCATTGAAGCCTGCAGCGCCGCCTCGAGCGCAGGCACTTCCGCCTGGGTCTGCGCGAGGAGCGTTGAGGACTCCTCCACGTCCAGATCCGTGGCCAGGCCGTGCGCGAAACGGTCGCGGGCGATCGCTACCCCCTGGCGCTGCGCTCCGATGTTCTCGGCCGCTATCCCGAGCCGGCGCTGATACCCGCGCACGTCGATGTAATTGCGGGCCACTTCGCCTAGGAGCACCATCATCGTTGCGCGCTGGTCGAATTCGGAGGCGCCGACCTCGGCCTGCGCCGCCTCCACTTCGCGGCGGCGCCCGCCGAAGACGTCGATTTCCCATGAGGCGTCGACTCCCGCCTGATAGACCTGGTTGTCGAAGGGCGTGCTCGGGGGGAGCGGCACCGAGCCAATGACGGGCTGGTGATGGCTGACCTGCTGGCGGCTGTCCGCGCCGGAGGCGTCGGCCGAGGGCGCCAGGGCGGCCGCGGCGATGCCGAACTGGGCGCGCGCCTCCCGCACGCGGGCCCGGGCGATCCGCAGGTCCGGGTTCGCGCGGACCGCCCGGTCGATAAGCGAATCGAGCTCGGGATCGTTGAAAGTCCGCCACCAGGCGGTGACTTCGGCCGGCGCGGGCGTTTCTCCGCCGCCAAGCGTCGCGCTCCAATGGGCGGGAGCGGCGGCAGAGGATTGACGATAGTCGGGACCGACGGCGCAGCCGGCAGTGGCCGAAACCAGGGCGGCCAAGAGGATCATGTGCGAGGATTTCATGGGAGGATTTATTTTAGTGGACCGCGACGGGGCCGCGGGCCTGGGATTTCTTGAAGAGGAGCGCGCTGGCGATGCAGAGGATGCACATCAGCGCGAACCAGCGGAACGTGTCGAGGAAGGCGAGAAGCTCGGATTGCCCGAGCAGCGCCCGGTACATGACGCCGAGGGCCTTCTGCGGCGCAGAGGCTTGGCCGGCCGCGGCGAGCGCGGAGGCCGCGGATCGCAGGCCCGAACGAGTGACCGTGTCATACGGCGTCAGGCGAGCCGCCAGAACCACCTGCTGGGCCTGGGCGCTTCGCGCGACGAAGGTCGTGACGAGCGAGATCCCGACGCTGCCGCCGACGTTGCGCATCAGGTTGAAGATGCCGCTCGCGTTGCCGATCTGCTCGGGCCTAAAGGCGCCCAATGCGAGCGTGTTCAACGGAACGAACATGAAGGCGATGGAGACGCCGCTGAAAAACAGGGGCCAGAACAGCAGGCCTGGCGTGAGATCCAGCGAAAGGCGGGACAGAACCAGGGATGCCGCCCCGAAGGCGAGAAAGCCTCCGGCCACAAGGTATCGGCCCTGCACCCTGCTGACCAGGGCGCCGGCAATCGGCATCGCGATCAGGGCGCCCAAGCCGCGCGGGATCATCGCAAGGCCGCTTTGAAGAGAGGTATAGCCCATGAGGCCCTGCAGGAAGAGAGGAATGGCGGCGGTCATCCCGTAGAGGGTCACGCCGGCGAAAAACATCAGGAAAAGCCCGAGGCTGAAGTTATAGGTCTTCATCACCCGCAGGTCCACGAAGGGCCGCGGCGTCATGAGCACGCGGGCGACGAACGCGACGAAGCCGAAGGCCGCCAGGACCGCCATAACGACGATGAATGGAGACGAGAACCAGTCGTCTTCCTGGCCCTTGTCGAGCAGCACTTCCTGGCAGCCGAGCCAAAGCGACATGAACCCGAACCCGACCGCGTCCAGCCGCCCGGGACGGGCGTTGCGGATCCAGGGCGGATCCTTGATGAAAGTCTGCATGAGCATCAACGCGATGATCCCCACCGGGACGTTGATGAAAAAGATCCACCGCCAGCTGTAGTTGTCCGTAATCCAGCCGCCAACAACCGGCCCTATGATGGGTGCCGCCACGACGCCGAGGCCGTAGACCCCCATTGCCTGGCCGTGTTTCTCCTTGGGAAAGGTCTCGAGCAGCACGGCCTGCGCGATGGGTTGAAGCGCCCCGCCGCCGGCCCCCTGTACGATCCGCATGATGAGCAGCATCGGAAGGCTCGTGGCCACGCCGCAAAGGAACGAGGAAAGTGTGAAGATTCCGACGCAGGCGAGGAGGAAGCGCTTGCGCCCTATTCTTTGGCCGAGCCAGGCCGTGCTGGGGATGACAATGGCATTGGAGATGAGGTAGGTCGTGAGCACCCAGGTCGATTCGTCGGTCGAGACCGACAGGCTGCCCGCTATGTGGGAGAGCGAGACGTTCGCGATCGACGTGTCGAGCACCTCCATGAAGGTCGCCAGCATGACGGCCAGCGCGATCCACCAGGGATTGATGGAGGCCGGCGCCTCGGCGCTGGCCGCGGGAAGGGCTGAGTCGGCGTTCATGGGACGCAGGATTGAAGGGTTGCGGACGCTCACTGCACCCGGACTTCGGGGACCACCGACATGCCGGGGCCAAGGACCTGCGACGCATCGCCGTCGAGGGCGATCTTGACGGGCACCCGCTGGACCACCTTCACGTAATTTCCGGAGGCGTTCTCAGGAGGAAAGAGGGAGAACCTGGCGCCAGCGCCTGCCTGAATGCTGTCGACGTGCCCGTCGAGCTTCAGGTTCGGGTAGGCGTCGACCGTGATCGCCACCGGCTGGCCCGGACGCATGTGCGTGAGCTGCGTCTCCTTGAAGTTTGCGATGATCCAAACCCGGCGGGGCACGAGCGCAAGCTGCGGCTGGCCGATTTGAACGTAGTCCCCGGGCTGGACGCCGCGATGGGTCACAAAGCCGGCGACGGGAGCAAGGACGCGGGTGTAGGAGAGGTCGAGTTTGGCCTGACGCTCCGCCGCTTCCGAGCGAAGCACCTCGGCCCGGGCCGTCTGGATGTCCGCTTCGTCGAGTCCCAACTGCGCCTCCATCGCCCGCTGCCGGTTGAGGGCCACGGTCACCTGAGCCGCCGAGGAGCGCGCCTGCGTGGCCGCAAGGTCCACCTGGCTTGCAGATACGGCCAGGCTTCCGACGTCGTGGTAGCGAAGGAAATCGGCCTCGGCCCGCTTGGCCTCCGCGTCCGCGGCTGCGACGCTCGCCCTTTCCTGCTCCACCTTGGCACGGTCGACCGAGATCTGGGCCACGGCCTGGTCAGCCTTGCCGCGGGCCGCGGCGAGCTCGGCCTTGGCCTGGTCGAGCTTTGTCTGGTAGTCGCTCGGATCGATTTCGAAGAGCACGGCGCCTTGCCGCACCTCCTGGTTGTCGGAAACCGGGACGCGAAGCACGCGGCCCGCGACCTGTGGGGCGATCGGCGTCACGTCCGCCTCGACAAACGCATCGTCGGTGGACTCGTACGGGGCGACAAAAGTCCAATAGTAGCCGCCCAATGCGGCGCCCAGGACGAGGGCTGCGGCAGTAATGGCGAAAATGCGCCGGCGACCCGGTCTGTTTGCGCCGGGAGCCGGGACCGCAGCGGCGTGTGCCGGCTGGCGGGCGGCGGAGGATCCGGCGGGAGCCGCCAAGACGCCAACGTCAGGGTGGAGTTGAGTTTCGGAGAGATCTTGAACGGCATTCATGAGTAAAGAGGAGTTGATTGGTTTCATCTCCGATGGGCATGGGCCGTGCCAAACCAGTATATTTATATAAAAAGCTTATGAAGAATATAATACGATAACTCTCTGAAATTGAAAAAGGGTACGAAATTTAGAATGTACCAAATATCGTATTCTTTTTGGTTGAAAATTCGTCCCTAGGTACGACCATTAACCCTATGGAATCCGACGCCGATGATCGTTTCGACCCCCAGGTGGCGATCGACCTGCTTCTCGATATTGCGCAGAAACCGTCCCTCGACGAGATCGTGGAAACGCTGAAACGCTTCCTTCTCTCACGACCCGGCGTCTCGCGCATCCGGATGTGGCTCACGGACAAGTCTGACAATTGCCTTCACGCCGTGGCCGATGGGGCCAACCCGCAGCCTGACCTCGAGGTGAATGTCGGCCTACACGATCCCGACAAGGATCCCTTTGTTCGGATACCGTTGGGTGCCGGCCTGGTCGGCAAGATCGCGCAGACGGGGAAGCAAATTGTGCTGAGAGACCTCGATCGCAACCCAGCGGAGCTATCGCATATCGGCTGGCTGAAAGCCGAACGCATCCGCGGCTTCAACGGCGTGCCGATCGTTTTCAAGGGCGAGGTGCTCGGCGTCATCGCGGTGTTCAGCCGGCACAATGTTCCGGAAGCGGCGGCGATATGGGGCCGGATTTTCGGCGACCATGTGGCCGGCGCGATAGCGCACGCGCGAGCGTTCGAGGAGATTCAGCGGCTGAAGCTGCAGCTCGAGCAACAGAACGAGTACCTGCAGGAGGAGGTCGTCGAGGCCAAGGCCTTTGGGACCCTTGTCGGCCAAAGCGCCGCCCTGCAGCAGGTCGTCTCACAGATCGACATGGTGGCGCCGACCGACGCCTCCGTCCTGATCACGGGCGAAACCGGCACCGGCAAGGAGCTGGTCGCCCACGAAATTCATCAGCGAAGCTCCCGCCGTGGCCGCTCGCTGATCCGCGTCAACTGCGCATCGATCCCGAAGGAGCTTTTTGAGAGCGAATTCTTCGGCCACGTGAAGGGCGCATTTACCGGCGCCGTCAGGGACCGAGCCGGACGCTTTGAGGCCGCCGACGGCGGCACGCTCTTTCTCGACGAGATCGGCGAGGTTCCCATGGACCTCCAGGCGAAGCTGCTGAGGGTTCTGCAGGAGAAGCGCTACGAGCGCGTCGGCGAGGACCGCACCCGGCGCGCCGACGTGCGCATCGTCGGCGCCACCAATCGCGACCTAAAAAAGGAGGCCGCCGCCGGCCGTTTCCGCGAGGATCTCTATTATCGGCTGAGCGTCTTTCCGATCCAAGTTGCTCCGCTGCGCGAGCGAAAGGAGGACATTCCCCCCCTGGCGAAGCATTTCGTCGATTTGTCCGTGCGCGAGCTCCGCATCCCGAAGCCGCGGCTGACTCGTGCAGGCATCGCAAAGCTCCTGAGTTACGACTGGCCCGGCAATGTCAGAGAGCTCCGCAATGTGATCGACCGCGCCGTGATCCTGGCGCGCGGAGGCGCATTGGACTTCGATCTGCCCGGCGGCGAAGCGGCTCCTCGCTCGACCTCCCCCGGCCCCCGGTCGGCGCCGGACGGCGGGAATCCGGGGTTCCTCACGGAGTCGGAGCTGCGCGAGCGCGAGCGGGACAATCTATTGGCGGTGCTCGAAAAGAGCGGCTGGAAGATCAAGGGAGAGAACGGCGCGGCCGAGCTTTTGGGCGTCAAGCCGACAACGCTCATCTCTCGAATCAAGAAGCTTGGGCTCAAGCGAACCCAATAAAAGGGGTCAGGGCCATACGGCCGGTCGGGGAGTACGATTATTCGTTTAATTTGGATACGGTAATTCGTATATACGATTATTCGTATCTTCCACGGGTTGTGTAAAAATTTGTTAATTATTTGACGATAATTGGTTACAAAATTTTTGTTCGCTGGCACGCGGCATGCAGATACCACCGCATGATTATTATGCTTTTCTGCCTCTCCAGCCTCGTCCTCTTCACTGCGTGGGATAGTTCGGCTTCTTGAAGCCCTCCTCGAACCGGTCGCCATGCAATATCTGACGCTTTCCCGCCGCCGCGCGCAGCTGTGTTGCGAAGTCGATTTCCATCGCCGCCTGGAAGCCGAAGCGGGGCTTGTCCGCGATCTCCGCCAGGCTGGGATCATTCGCGAGATTTGGCACCGAGGTGACGCTCCCGGCGAGTGCCTGCTGATTGAAGCCCAGAACGAGGAGTCGGCCCGCGCGGTGTTGGAGATGTCGCCGCTTATCAGAACCGGCTTGTTCGAAATCGACGCGATCGTGCCGCTCAGGTCCTACGACAGTTTCGCCAGCTAAAGGTCGGGACGTCATTCAACGGCTGAGCCAGTCGGCCGCACCGTTTCTCGACGCAGGGCCTCGGAAAGCGGGATCGCGGGGAAGATTCCCTGATGCCGAAGCGAAGCTTGAATCCGGCGCGGAACAAGGGAAAGGGCGGGGCGACCTGAATGCCTCAGGACGCCCGGGGCGAGGCGGATTTCGCAAGCTCCACCGCGCCGATGAACATGGCGCCTATCTCGGAACGGGTGCGCTCAAGCTGCCCAAGGGCCACGCTTTGAGGAGCGCGGGCGGTGGCCGCCGAAACGAGAAGGGAGCGCTGCAGAAGCTGCCCTTTCTCGAGGCCGAGCGCGGCAGACCCCGATTCGGGCGCCTGAAGGGAGTGCGCCATGTCCTCTAGCGCCTCGGCTCCCAGGGTCGTTAAGGCCCGTGCCTCCGGGAGGGGAGAATCGGGGTCGGACTGCAGGATGATCAGGTTGAGGGCCCGCGTGACCCGCTGGTTTCCGTTGGCGACCACCGCCAGCTCGCTCATCGGGTCCCGGACGTTTTTCGGGTCTCCCGACATGCGCTGAAGGGACGAGAAAACTTCGGCGCTGGCTGACTCGGCGGCCCGCTTCGCACGAACCACCTCCATGTCATAGCGCAGGCCCGCGGCGAGGCGGTCGCCGACGACGCGCATGTATGCGGCGTTCGCCCGCAGCGCCCGCGCCAGAATGGGCCTGAATCGGCCCTTTTCCCAGACCGGCCAAAAAACGAGGGCCGCGAGCAACGCCAGGAGCCCTCCCGCAAGGGTGTCGCCGAAGCGCTCCGCCGTGAGCTCAAGAGTCGCCGGACCCAGGGACTCCGTGAGCACCACCACGAAAAGCGTGATAAAGATGACCGCGATCCAGTATTTTCTGCGCAGGTAGAATCCAAATCCGAACGCGCTGAGCGCCGTTGCCGCCATGAGGGCAGGGAACGGAAGGCGCAGCCATAGCACGAGGCTCGCCAAAACGCTTCCGGCAAGCGTTCCCATGAGCCTTTGAACGGCCTTTGCTCGGGTGGAACCGTAGTCGGGCTGGAGCACCACCATGAGGGTGAGGGGAAGCCAATATCCATGCCTAAGATCGAGGACCTTCATGGCGACGACCCCGGCAAGCGAGAGCACGGTGATGCGCGCCGTGTAGCGAGCCAGCGCCGGGTCGATGTGCCGGCTCAGGTTGAGCGCTGCCGTCAGCGGCCGCAGCTTCAGGTGGGCAAGGTCGAGAAGCTCAAGGGAGAAGCTGCCCTGGTCGGAGGCGCGGTCCATCGTCCTCCGGAGGGCCGCGCCCACCTCCGGCAGATACGCGGAAAGGTCCCGTATGGTCGCGCCGACCGCGGCCCAGTGCGCCGGTGACGGCTGGCGTGTGACAAAAACACCGAGGACTCCGAGCAGGTGGTCCAGGCGCCGAAGGCGCACCTCGGCCCGCGCAAGATGGGCGGGTTGGCGCGACACCACGGCAAGCGCGACCGAGCGCGAAAGGTTCCCCACGACCGACATCGCGCTCTCAGCCGCCGAGACGACCTCCTCACCGGGCGGGAGGCCCGCGACCTCCTCACCGGGCGGGAGGCCCGCGACCTCCTCCCAGGCGGACTGGAATGCGCTGATGCGCTGGGCGAGCCTGGCCGCTGCGTTGTTGAGGTCCTCCAGCCTCCCGACCGCGGTGCGGTTGCGCCTGGCCCGCGCGCTTCCAAGGATGGCGTTCGCCTTGTCGAGCGCAGAGCGCAGATCGGCCTCGGCGCCGTGCCCGGCGGAGAGGGTGCAGACCTCGGCTTCGGCGAGCCACGCTGCGCCGACGGCCTGCCTAAGGGGGTGCTGCGGGCGGATGGGCCAGAGCGCCACGTGGAGCGCCGTTCCCCAGCAGCCGCCGACCAGGGCTGCGAGGGCATGGCTTTGAGCCGCGGCCGATCCGCCCTTTTCGGCCATCGCAATGAAGCAGAGGAAACCCGAGGCGATGGCGAGCGAAGGCCCGTAATCGCTGCTCAAGTGACGCCAGAGCCCCGCACCAAGCCCGACAAGCGCCGTGGCCGCAAGGCAGGCGGCGAGCGAGGGCGCGGCCAGGGCTCCCATCGCCGCCGACCCTGCCAGGACGAGCGTCATCGCGAGCAGGAGGCTCAGCCTCAGGCCGTAGGCGCCGCGGACATCGACATTGGCCACGTTCTGGGCGGCCATTGCCGCGAAAATCATTTCCACGGGGAGGCGCCCCGTAAGTCCGAGGGCCAGCGGCGCCATGAATGAGGCCATGCACCGCAGGCCGCGCCCAATGTCCGGATTGCTAAAGTCCTCGGCGAAGAACCGGTCGACGATCGGCAGTGAGGCCCCGCCATGGGGGACGGGTCTCTTGCCTCCTGGGTTCGGCGAATCGGTCATCGTTCTTGCGGGGGGCTTTGCGCCGAATTATGGGCGGAGGGGTGGGCCCCCGATCAAGAGTTTCCCGCGGGGGATGGATCCATGCGGCCGGGGGATTGGCCGGACGCATGGATTGAGGAGCCGCCTTGTCCCGCGGGAGGACGGACCCAACTCGACGCGCCCGCCCTCGATCAACCCGAGTGCGAAAGTCCCGTCAGACCAACTCCTTATTGCGAAAGCGCCACAGCGAAATCAGCATCATGAGTACGATGAAATCCCCTGCGTAAAGGCTCAGAATCAGAACGTCCCTCTGCCTCAATAACGTGTCTGAAAGCAGCTGCATGGAGACGTTGAACGGGCTGTAGCTCGGAAGCACGTAGAAGAGCGGATTGTGCGATGAGTAAAGGCCGTTGCCCGCGAAGAAGGCGAGCACGGCCGCAAGGAACGGATGGACAAACAGGGACAATAGCATCGCCAGCGACCCGAGCATGAGCTGGCGGCAGAACATGAGCCACGGGGCGAACTTCATCGTGGGGCTGAGCTCGAGCCTGCCGAGCCGCGCGAAGAGGATGATGGCGACGCTCGCGATGAGCGCGTAGCCTGCCATGACCGCGACGCCTCCGAGGTATTTTCCGAGCAGGAACTGGCTTCTTGAGACGGGCTTGGTCAGCGTGATGCGGACCGTTCCCTTGCGGATTTCGGACGCTACGGCCGTGCTGAATATGAACAGGGAAACGAGGCTGCCCCCGAAGGAGGTCACCTGATAGAAGACAGCCTGAAACATCGCCGACATCTGGTCCAGGTTCGTCGCCAGTTTTTGTTGCTCCTCTTTGCTCATGTGGGACGCATCGCCGGGCGGCCTGCCGGCATCCCTGGCGGAGGGGGCGTTTGCCGCGCTTTGGTCGAGAGCCGTGCGGGTCATCACCTTGCGCTGGCCGATCAGCGCCGAGGAGAAGATGGCGATCATCGCGAGCGCGACCAGCATCAGGCCCAGCAACAGCCGCTGATGAAGAAGGGCGCGAACGCTGTCTGCGGCGATGAGCAGGATTGTTCTCACGGTTCCTTTTTGGTGCCGATGGCGGAAAAGAAAATCTCCTCGAGGGACTGGGTCTCGACTTCGGTGCGCTCGACCGTCGCATGGTGGTCCGCCAGCAGCTTCTCCACCGAGGCCCGGGTTGCCTCGTCCGAGCACCGGATGGTTGCCTCGCCGTGCGCCAGGCCTATCTCAGCGGACGTCGAGCCAAGCGCCTCGATCAGCGCCTCCTTGAGGCCTCGCACGAACAGCTTCACGCTCTTTGGCGCCGACAGTTCCTTCAGCGTGCCGATCCGCACGAGTTCGCCCTTGGCCAGGATGGCGACCCGGTCGCAGACCGACTCGACCTCGGAGAGGATGTGGGAGCTGATGAACACGGTTTTCCCTTGGCGCCTAAGCTCGACGAGGATTTCACGGAATTCCTTCCGCCCGACGGGATCGAGGCTGGAGGTGGGCTCGTCGAGGATGATGAGATCGGGCTCGTGCAGCAGCGCCTGGGCGAAGCCGAGCCGCTGCAGCATTCCCTTCGAATACCGGGTGATCCGACGGCTTGCGGCCTCCTCTAGCACGAGCAGCCGCAGAAGCGCGTCGATGCGGCCCTTTCGGGCGGCGCTCGGAATGCCGGTCAACGCTGCGTAGAACTCGAGAAGGCCCCGACCGCTGTGATAATCAGGGAGGTTCACCGATTCGGGCAGGTAACCAAGGCGGTGCCGGACGCCCGCGTCGCCCGCGGGCCTGTCGAACAGTTGGGCGGAGCCGGAGGTCGGCCGCATCAGCCCCAGGAGCAAGTGGATCGTGGTGGTTTTTCCGGCCCCGTTTGGCCCAAGGAAGCCGAAGATCTCCCCTTCCTTCACCTCGAGGCTTAGCCCCCGCAGGGCGGCGACCCCGGGCCTGCGCTTCCAGGCGCCGCCGTAGGTTTTGCCCAAGTTTTCGATCCGGATGGCCGCCATGGGTCCTATTCCTTCACAAGCCGCTCCAATACCCTGCGCAGGTCGCTGTCGTCGGGACGGTAACCCACCCGGATCCATTGGACCAAGCCCCGCTTGTCCACGACGACCAGGGTCGGGATCGAACGGGCGGCGTATCGGTTTCCGATCTCAGATCCGGGATCGAGCAGAACGTGCAGGCTGTAACCCTTCTTCCTCATGAAATCGGTCGCCGTCGAGGCGGACTCGTCCTGGTTGATGCTGAGGATTTCGAGATCCCGTCCCCTGAAATCGTCCTGCACGCGCTGAAGCCCGGGCATCGCCATCTTGCAAGGGGGGCACCACGATGCCCAGAAATCGAGCACAACGACCTTGTGGCTGCGAAAGTCCGCGAGCGACACCGTCTGCCCGGCGGGATCCTGGGTCGAAAAATACGGGGCCGGCTGTCCGACCCTTATCTCGCCCAACTCACGGGTCGCACCGCCCTGGGAGGCCGCCTGGATGTTGACCTTCACCTCGTAATTTATCCACACGGTCGCCCCCACAAACAGGATTCCCGCGGCGATCCATACGTAGGGGAGAGGTTTCACAGGTGATCCGAAGGCGCGTCGTGGGCTTTGGTGTCCTTAGACTACGGAATCGAACGCGCGAGAGTGAAGCTATTAAGGCGCGAACCGCGCCCTGCGGGTCTGGTTGGTAAGCCCGCCTGATTTGTGGGAGGCTCCGGTTCCCATGCAGGCCGATGCTCCCTGGGGCCTGGTTTCGAAAGGGGCTAAGATGCGGGAGAACGGGGCGGGTTTCTGCAAGGAGGCGCCCCCATTCCCCGTGGGCGCCTAAGGCTGGCATTGGGGGAACACATCGCTACAATCGACCCCTTCGAGGCATGGAAATTTCGATGAAGGACTCCCCGCTCATTCTGCTTGATCCCCATCCCCGCCGAATAGACCAGATATTCGACCAGCCGACAAAGCAACGACTGGAGCGGCTGGGACGCGTCCTGTGGCACGACGGCTCGCCCCTGCCGGCGGAGCAGGTCGAAGGGAGCCTTCCCGAGGCCGTGGCCATCATAGGGCAGCCGGCCCTCGAGCGCGGGCGCCTGGACCGGGCGCCGAGGCTCAGGGTGGTCTTCAACGTCGAGAGCAATTTCCTTCCGAATATGGATTACGAGGAATGCCACCGCCGCGGGATCCACGTGCTCTCGACCGCCCCCGTGTTCGCGAGGCCCGTTGCCGAGATGGCGCTCGGGATGGCCCTGTCGCTGGCCCGGCGCATCCACCAAGCCGATGCGGCGATTCGATCGGGCACGGAGACGCTTTACGGGGAGGGTGACAACCAGGACTCCATTCTGCTTCACGGCAGGCCGATGGCGATCATCGGATTTGGGAACGTCGGACGCGCTTTGCTGCCGCTGCTGCTGGCATTCAGCAGGAGGATCCTGGTGTGCGACCCGTGGATCCATCCGAACGTCCTGCGGGAGGCCGGCGTCGTTCCCGCGACGCTCGAGGAGTGCTTCAAGGGCTGCGCGGTCGTTTTCCTCGCGGCCGCGGTCACGACGGAGAATGCCGGCGGGATCGGTCGCCGCTATTTTGAGAGCATGGAGCCTGGCGGGATCGTCGTGCTGGCAAGCCGGGCCGGGATTGTGAACTTCGACGAGCTTCTCGACGCGGCCGGGACGGGGCGCATTCGGGCCGGCATCGATGTGTGGCCCGATGAACCGATTCCGGCGCAACACCGCGCCAGGCGCACGCCAAACACCCTGCTCCAGGCCCACCGGGCGGGGAATATCCCGGAAATCTGGCCGTGGATGGGGCAGCTTGTGGTCGACGACCTGGAGAACATACTCAGGGGCCTTCCTCCCCAGCGCTGTCAGGCGGCGGTGCTCGAGACCGTCCTTAGGCTCCGGAGCAAGCCGGTAGGCTGAGCTCTGCGGGCCGCACCGCGGCTGCAGCCCAAGGATCCTCCGGGCGAAGACGGGAGGGAGGTTCCTCCAGCCGGGGGATTCGCAACCTGGGTCGTCGGCATTCCGGACGCGCGGCGCCCTTTTCTCGTTGGGATAGGTGTGCGGCCCCCGGCTGGTGGGATCCGACCGTCCCTGTCGCCTCACGATAGGGGGTGGGCGGGCTCCATCCTTCGTCCGAGTATCAACCTTTTTTGCCGGCCGCGGACCGCAAAGCTCGAGCCGTGTCGGACATCGCAATTTGATTGCCATTTGCCTCGCATGAGAGTCGAGCATGCTCAAAGGTAAGTAACTATCAGATAGTAGGACACGGTTGCATGAATCGCGGATGTATTTAAGGGTAATTCGCGGGGGCACAACGGCGTCTTTCGGGTGTCGAGTCGCAAGGCCCGGCACTCCTCCGCATTGCATTGGATCCCGATCGGCCTCCAGTTGGAGATCGATTTCCGTCCCTCTTCTGCGCAAATCTCAACTCAAACATCATGCTCATCCCCCTCCGCGCGTTCTCGGTGCGACTCATCAAACAGGCCTCCCTGGGGCTACTCCTGGCCGCAGGCCTTGGCTCGCCGCTACGGGCCCAGTCGGATTACGCGACGCCCTACACCTTTGACATCCTTGCCGGGGCCGCGGGAAGCACGGGCAGTGTCGATGGGACCGGGACGGCGGCCCAGTTCAACCAGCCCTTTGGAATAGCCCTGGACTCGTCCGGCAACCTGTATGTGGCGGACAAGAAGAACAATGTGATCCGGAAGATATCGTCGTCCGGGGTGGTGACGACGGTGGCCGGGACGGCGAGCAATGCGGGCGGCTCCGCGAACGGGACCGGAACGGCTGCGAGCTTTAACCAGCCCGCAGGCGTGGTGGTCGACAGCGGCGGGAACATCTATGTTGCCGATTCGGGCAACAACGTGATCCGGAAGATCACGTCCGCGGGGGTCGTGACCACCCTTGCCGGCGTGGTCGGCCAATCCGGGGCGGCGAACTCAGCCTCGGGGGTTTCAGCCACGTTTAACACCCCTTATGACGTGGCGGTCGACGGGAGCGGAAACGTGTATGTGGCCGAGTTTGGGAACAATGCCATACGCAAGGTGACCTCCTCGGGCACGGTGACCACGTTTGCGGGAACGCCGGGCGTCTCGGGAAGCACGGACGCGACGGGCACCGCGGCCTCGTTCAACCAGCCGACCAGCATCGCGCTCGACTCCAGCGGGAACCTTTACGTGTCCGACTCCGGAAACAACACGATCCGCAAGGTCTCTTCCGCGGGCGTCGTCACCACGATTGCGGGCCAGACGGGCAAGACCGGCTCGATGGACGGAACCGGCACGGCCGCGCTTTTCAAGAGTCCCCGGGGCGTCGCGGTCGATTCGGGCGGCAACCTCTACGTCGCCGATTCCGAGAACGGCACGATTCGGAAGATCTCCTCGGCCGGCGTCGTCACGACCCTTGCCGGGGAGACGGGGAGCTTCGCCACCGCCAACGGGACCGGATCCGCGGCGCTTTTCGACGTTCCCGAGGGCATCGCGGTCGACTCGAGCGGAAACCTCTATGTGTCGAATGAGCTAGGCAACTCGATCAGCAAGGGATCTGCCGCGGCGGTGGCCGCGCCGACGATCACCCAGCAGCCGTCGAGCCAGACCGTTCCGGCGGGCTCCGGCGTATCGTTCTCCGTGGTCGCGACGGGATCACCCGCTCCGACTTACCAATGGAACCTGGCGGGCGAAGCGATCCCCGGCGCGATTGATTCCTCCTATAGCATTGCCAGCGCCGCGGCAGGGGATGCCGGAATCTACACGGTGACGGTGACCAATTCCGCGGGCTCGGTGACGAGCAATGCGGCAACCCTGACGGTCACCGCCCTCTCGAGCCCGCCTTCGTTCACGACACAGCCCGTTTCGCAGACCATATCCAACGCCAGCACGGTCGTATTTCAGGCGGTGGCGAGCGGCGCGCCTGCGCCGACCCTCCAGTGGTACTTTAACGGCGGCCCACTTTCAAACGCCACCGGCGCGGTCCTGGTTGTGGGCGGGGCGACGGCCTCGAACGCGGGGACCTATTATTGCGAGGCGACCAACGCCAACGGCACCGCCCAGTCGAGCTCGGCGACGCTCACCGTGAGCACGACCCCTGACATCGGCCGGCTGATCAACATCTCGTGCCGTTCCCAGGTCGGAACGGGGGCCAACATCCTGATCGCGGGCTTCGCGGTGGGCGGGGCCGGCGTTTCGGGCTCCGAGACCCTGCTGATTCGCGGCGGAGGCCCGGCCCTTTCGTCCTTCGGCGTCACGGGCGTCCTCCCGGACCCGGTCCTGACCCTGTTCAATTCGCTGGCCCAGGGCAATTCGGGCGCTGTCGAGATTGCGACGAACGCGGGCTGGGGCGGCACGGCCGCGCTCGTCAGCGCCTTCGCCCAGACAGGTGCGTTTGCGTGGAGCAGTCCGACGAGCCACGACGCAGCGCTCCTTGAAACGGAGCCGATCGGCGCCTACACCGCGCAGATCTCCGGGCAATCGGGCGACACGGGCGTGGCGCTCGCCGAGGTTTACGATGACACCCCCGCGGGCAGCTACACCCCTTCCACGGCCAGGCTCGTCAATATCTCAGCGCGGGCTCAGGCCGGCAGCGGGCCGAACATCCTGATCGCGGGATTCGTCATCGGCGGCTCGACTTCCAGGACGGTGCTGATCCGGGCCTCGGGGCCGGCGCTCGTTCCTTTTGGCGTGACGGGCGTGCTTTCGGACCCCGAGGTCCAGCTCTATTCGGGAAGCAACCTTCTTGCCAGCAACGACGGGTGGGGGGGGGCCAGCGACATCTCCAATGCGGCTGCCGCCGTGAACGCATTCTCCTGGACCGACCCGACCAGCCGTGATTCGGCGATCCTTGTGACGCTTCCGCCAGGGGCCTATACAGCCCAGGTTTCGGGGGCCAGCGGGGATTCCGGAATCGCGCTGATCGAGGTCTACGAGGTCCCGTAATCGGGTCGCACCGCGCAGGCACGGACCGCAATGGCAAACCCGCGTCGACTCTCGGGGGCGGGCGGGCCCGGCGATGCGCCCCCGGGGCCGCAGCTTGGAAGTCGATCGGGGGCCGCTTGAGGTCCGCACCGCAAGGGTGCACGCAGCCCGGAGCCGAGGGTTTCCCGGGCGGTGAGCCCGGGAAACCTTCGAAACAGGAACCCGCGCCGGGGCCCGGCCAGGTTACTGAACCTCGTAAACCTCAACGAGGGCGACGCCGGTTGTGGCGTTGGCCCCAGTGACCTGTGCGGTGTAGGATCCCGCCGGCAGGGTAACCACCATGGCGCTGTCCAGGGATCCCGCGGTCAGGCCGAAGGCACCGACCTCGCTGAAAACCGCCGGCGTGGCCGCGGCGATCGTGGCCTGGACGGGCGAGGTGCCCTTGGTCGATGCATTGCCCCATCCGGCGTTTGTCGCGATCGCAACGCCATTGCTGTCGAAGAGCGTGAGCTGAGGCGCGGCCAGTACGCCGGTGACCCCGAACGCTGTCAGGCCCGGCCCGTCCGCCCGGATGAGCACCGTCTCGTTGCCCGTCCCCGAGACCGCAAATCCCGCGATGAGTGTCTGGGAGCCCGTTCCCGCCTCGCTGCGCGCCGACAGATTGATGAAGCGCGCCGTGGGGGTGCCGGTGTCCGCGTCGTAGACTTCGACGAGAACGACGCCGCTATCCCCGCTGGCGGAGGAAATCTGCGCCGTGTAGCCGCCCGCCGCGAGCGGAAGCAGGAGTGCGGTGTCCTTTGAGGTGGGGCTGAGCGAGAATGCGCCCACCAGGGTGAAGGCGTTCTGCAGGACCGTGTACCCGCCCCAGGCGTTGTTTGTCGCGAGGGACGTGCCGCCTGAATTGAACAGCGTGAGGATGGGGTCCGGAAGCACGCCGGCGACACCGAACTCCGTGAGGGCAGGACCGTCCCCGCGGACGAGAACGTTCTCGGTGCCGGTGCCGCCGACCACGAACCCGCCAATCAGCGTCTGCGAGCCGCTGGCGGCGGTGGAGCGCACCGAAAGGTTGACCAGGTGGGCCGACTGAGGGCCGCTTGGCGTCGGCGTCGGCGTGGGGGTGGGGGTCGGCGTGGGGGTGGGGGTGCCGTTCGTGTTAACGCCCACCCGGATCGTGCTGTTGCTCAGATCGGCGACGTAAATATTGTCGGATGCGTCCACCGCGATGCCCACGGGGCTGTAGAACTCGGCTGCGCTCCCCGTTCCGTCGACGCTGCCATAGGTGAGCGGATCGCCCGCAACCGTCGACACGACACCGGCCGACGAAATCATGCGGATCGTGTCGTTGGCGGTGTCCGCCACAAAGACGTTGCCGTAGGCGTCCGCGGCGACTCCCTCGGGATCGTCGAACAGCGCCGCGCCTCCCGTTCCGTCCGCGTTTCCGGCCTGTCCTGCCGAGCCCGCGAGCGTGGAAACGACCCCCGCCGACGTGATCTTACGGATCGTGTTGTTGCCGGAATCCGCGACGTATACGTTGTCCGAGGCGTCCACGGCTATGCCTTGGGGGCCGTTGAACTTTGCCGACTCACCCGCCCCGTCGTTGCTCCCGGCAACCCTGGGATCGCCCGCAAACGTGGACACGACGCCGGAGGGCGAGATCTTGCGAACCGTGTTGGAGGCCGAGTCCACGACAAAGAGGTTGCCGGTGCTGTCCACGGCTACGTCCGTGGGGTGGTTGAACCGTGCCAGGATTCCTGTGCCGTCGAGTATTCCCGACTGTCCGGGGGTGCCCGCGATGGTGGTCACGACGCCGGCCGGAGTGACCATCCGGATCGTGTCGTTATTCGAATCCGCCACATAGAGGTTGCCGGAACTGTCGACGGCCATGCCGCTCGGGCCGCTGAATTTCGACGCGGTTCCCGTGGCGTCATTGCTCCCGCCGATTCCCAGGGTGCCTGCAAACGTCGTCACGACGCCGGCCGAAGTGACCGTCCGAATCGTCTGATTGCCCGTATCCGAAACGTAGAGAGTCCCCGAGCTGCCGACGGCGATGCCGGCGGGGTAGTGAAACTTCGCCGCGCTTCCCGTGCCGTCGGCGCTCGTCGTGCTCGCCGAACCCGCGATCGTGGTCACCACGCCTCCGCTGGACGTCACCTTCCGGATCGTGGTGTTGACGGTGTCGGCGACATAGAGATTTCCGGAGCCGTCGATGGCGATTCCGTAGGGAGAATTGAATTCGGCCGAGGTTCCCGAACCGTCCTTGTCCCCCGTGACCTGCGGAGTGCCCGCGAGCGTGGTCGTGGCTCCCGCAGACGAGATCACCCGGATCGTGTTATTGTTTGTGTCGGCGACATAGACGTTGCCTGCGCTGTCGACCGCCACGCCGTTGGGATTGAAAAAGCGAGCCTGCGGTCCCGTGGCGTCATTGGTGCCCTCGGAGCCGGGATTGCCCGCGAGCGTGGTCACGACGCCCGCCGGTGTGATCTTGCGGATCTCCTGGTCGGACGTATCCGCAACATAAAGGTTTCCCGACGTATCCACGCAGATACCCGAGGATTCGTTGAATTGGGCCGCCGATCCCGTGCCGTTCAGATGGCCCAATAGCCCCGGGGAGCCCGCGATCGTGGTCACCACTCCCGCCGACGTGATCTTGCGGATCGTGAAGTTGTTGGTGTCGGAGACGTAGAGATTGCCCGAGCTGTCGATGCAGATTCCCGTTGGCTGGTTGAACTGCGCCGCGGTTCCCGTGCCGTCGGAGCTGCCCTGGACGCCGGTTTGGCCCGCGAAGGTCGTCACGACCCCGGCCGCCGTAACCTTGCGGATCGTGTTGTTGTTGCTGTCCACGACATAGACATTGCCGGAGCCGTCGACCGCGACCCCCTTGGGACTGTTGAACTGGGCTCCGCCTCCCGTGCCGTTAACGCTTCCATTGAGCCCCGGGGCGCCCGCGAGCGTCGTCACGACCCCGGCCGGCGTTATCTTGCGGATCGTGTTGTTGCCGTCGTCTGCAACGTACACATTGCCCGAACCGTCCACCGCGACGGCGTAGGGATAATAGAATCGCGCCGCAGTCCCCGTGGCGCTGCCGGTGCCGGCGGCCGAACCTGCGAGCGTTGTGATAGCATAGGGCGTGGTGTAGTTGCTCTGCGCCCGCGCCGCGGTGGCGACGAGCAGTCCGGCAACGCATCCAAGGCCAACGGCCGATAGGGATGCCATGCGCTTCGAAGGGGACAGGGATGTTTGCTTCATAGGGGGTGACGAATTCCTGGGGTAATCTCGGAACCCGGGCGGCTCCTGTCTGTCGGGCTGCCGTGGGGCGGGGTTGTAGGGTTGGTTCTGGTGACGGGTCGCTGAAAAATTTGGAGGCCGGAGAATGGGGCGAAACGCAAACCTCTGCCGGCGGGGGCTCCGGCCAAACATTCTGGGCGGGGTAATCAGGGTTGGGTGGCGGGCGTAATTCTTGATGCTGGGTTTGCTCGAAAAGGCATGGGGCTGCGCGCGGGGTCTCCGCACGCTTCATTCAAAACACCGGCGGCACTACAATTACTTCAGGTCCAGTCCTAAAACAACACATAGATTGCTGCCGTGGGTAGGGATGCTTGGGGGATGGAGGTCGTTGGGGATGCGTATGCGGATCTCCGCCTCCGGGGCCCGGCACTCGCTGACGGTCACCCCCGGGGTGAATCGCAGCGGGTCCCGGCCTCGCGAGACGCGAGCCATTCGGGGGCCGCAATCATTGCAGGGGATGGCATGGGGGGGTCCATCGGAAACTGGGGCACGGGTTTATGTATTAGCCGATCATATGATCCGCTCCACATTAATGTTTGCATTGAAGCCCAGGCGAACCTGGGGGCGTCGAACCGCGTCCGGGCATCTTGGCCTCTCCCCGGTATTTAGGGAGCGTTAAACCCGATTTGCCTCCGCGCCCGAAGGGCCGTCCGGCCCTGGGTCCGAGGCCGGGCAAGGTGCCGCCCCCCCCCGCGCTCGAGGCAAAATGGACGCCTTTTCCCCTGGAGCGCCGATCTTTGGGGCCCCATTCCCCGGGAAGGCGAGGCGCCGCCTCGGCAGATCCGGGGAAATACTGCGTTGACACCCCCTCCCAGCTGCGGGATTTAGTTGGGTTTCCACACAAGAATCCCTTCATCTTCCCAATCACCATGGCCCACAGCGAAATACTCCTAGTCAAGCCCGTTGAGGGCCTCGGCGGCGAGGGCGATCAAGTCAAAGTCCGCGCCGGTTACGCCCGAAATTTCCTCCTTCCGCGCAACGTGGCGGTGCCGGTCACCAAGGCGAACCGCAAGCAGGTTGAGGCGTTGAAAAGGCGCCGGGGCGAACGCGAGGCCCATGAGCTCAACGGGGCCCAGGAGCTTGCCAAGAGGCTCGAAAAGACCGCCATTGCCTTTGCCGTCACGACCGGTGAAGGCGGCAAGATGTTTGGCGCCATCACGTCGGCCGACCTTCACGACAAGCTCGTGGCTGCCGGGTTCACCATTGAGCGCAAGCGCATCCACCTGCACACGCCGGTGAAGACCCTCGGCAAGCACACGGTCAAGGTGAAGCTTCACGACGAGGTTGCGGTCGAGCTCTCGTTCGACGTCGTTTCGGAAAACCCGATTGAGCCCTCCGCCGAGGAAAAGGCGGCAGAGGAGAAAAAGAACAGGAAGGGTGAGGCAAGGAGGTAGTCTCCCGGCCTTCCCGCCAATGACTGCCGGATATCCCCTTTGAACAGGGGCTCCGGCTACCCCCTGAATGGCCGACGAGAAGAGCAGCAGCCCGCAACGCTCCAGCGCGCCAGCGGCGGGCCGGGGGATGCCCCACAGCGTCGAGGCCGAGGAGTACCTGCTTTCGTGCTGCCTGATCGACGGTGCGGACGTCGTCGCCCGCTGCCTCGAGGCCAGGATAACCCAGGATTCGTTCTACGTTCCGGCGCACGGAATCATCTTTGAGAAGCTCCAGGACCTTTACAGCCGTCAGGTGCCCATCGACGTGGCGGTTCTCGGCGAGGAGCTTAAGACCGCCAAGCAGCTCGATTCCATCGGTGGGTATGCCTTTCTGACGAGGGTGAGCGGGAGCATCCCCACCACCGCGCAGGCGGGCTATTTCATCGAGCGCGTCCGCGAGCAGCATCTTTTGCGCGAGATCATCCGCTCGGCGACGGGGGCGGTCGAGGAATGCTTCAATTTCACCGGGGGCATCGACGAGTTTGTCGATCAGGTCGAGGCCAAGATTTTCGCGGTCACGCAGAGCCGGGTCAGCGAGGGCGCAAAGCCGATGAGCGTCCCGACAAAGGAGGCGATGAACGTCGTCCACAAGATGATGATGAAGAAGGGCGAGATGACGGGCGCCCCCTCGGGCTTCCACGACCTCGACCGGCTGACGTTCGGTTTCCAGCGCGCAGAGATGATCGTCCTCGCAGCCCGGCCTTCGATGGGCAAGACCTCGTTTGCGCTCAACATCGCGGAGGCCGCGACCCTCCCAAAGCGCGGGCTGCCTTTCACCACGCTCATCTTCTCCCTGGAAATGAGCGGAGCCCAGCTTGCGCTCCGCATGCTGTGCTCCCGTGCAAGGGTAAAAATGCAGGCCTTGCGCGACGGCTTATTGTCAAGGAATGGCGACGAGCAGCAGCTTCTCGTCGCGGCCGCGGACGAATTCTCGAAGGCGCCGCTCTTCATAGATGACTCAAGTAATCTATCAATCATGCAGTTACGGGCAAAGGCCCGAAGGCTTCATGCCCGGAGTAAGCTGGGACTGATCATCGTGGACTACCTTCAACTCCTGAGCCCTATCGATTCCAAGGTGCCCCGGGAGCAGCAGGTGGCAGAGGCTTCCCGCGGATTAAAGTCTCTCGCGAAGGAACTTGATGTCCCGGTCATTGTATTAAGTCAGCTGAACCGTTCGTCCGAAAAGGAAAACCGCGCCCCGAAACTTGCCGACCTGCGCGAATCCGGATCGATCGAACAGGATGCTGACGTAGTGCTTATGCTTGCCCGACCCAAAGACGCAGACGAAAAATTCCAAGTGGCCGCCGATTCGGCAGAGTTAATCGTTGCCAAGCAACGAAACGGCCCAGTAGGAGAACTGCGGCTTACCTTCCTCCGAGACATCACACGATTTGAAAACTATACCCAGTAACCCTGTGATTTACAGGGTCGTACGAACATTCTGTGTCTCTATCGTCCTCGCGGGTGTAGGCCTCTGCCGCCTGGGAGCCCAGGACGTGCAGCCGAGCGACACGGGCGCGCCGACGCCGACCTACAAGGTGGGCACGATCTCGGTCAAGTTCGTGGGCACAGCCAACGTGAACGAACAGGTGGTACGGGCAAACATCCAGGTCCGCGAAGGCGGCGATCTCGATGAGACGATGCTCGATCGGGACATCCGCGCCCTCTACAAGACAGGTCTTTTCGAGTTTATCGAGATCAAGCGCGAGGCCGTCAATGCGCGGACCTTCAACCTGGTGATCGAGGTGACGCCCAAATACCGCATTCTCGCGATCAAGTATGAGGGCAATAAGCAGATCAAGACCCGCAAGCTCGAAAAGGAGATCAAATCGGCCCCCAACACCTCGCTCGACGAACGCCAGGTGAAGGAGGACTCCGAGAAGCTCAAGGAGTACTACCAGAAGGAGGGCTTCAACCAGGTTTCCATCAGCTATACCATCTCCCGCGACCGGGGCACCGGGCTCGGGACCATCACCTTCAAGATTCGGGAGGGCAAGAAGGTTAAGATTCTGGCCATCAATTTCTCGGGCAATGCCCACATCAAAGCCAAGGCGCTCCGGGGAGTGATGGAGACGAAGAAATGGTGGATGTTTTCCTGGCTCATGGACACGGGCCGGTTCAAGGACGACGATTTCCAAGACGACCTGGACAAGCTCCGCGACTATTACCGAGAGCACGGCTATCTGGACGTCGAGATCCCGGAGGAAAAGATCGTGTTCAGCTATCCAAAGAAGGAGGGACTCGTCATCACGATCACGGTGCATGAGGGGCGCCAGTACCGGATCGGCGAAATCAGCATCAGCGGAAACAAGCTTCATTCGACCGCGCTCCTAAAGCGGGTTGCCGCCCTTTACGCGAAGCCCGGCGCGGTGTTTTCCCCCTCCCAGATCGACAAGGCGGTTGAGCGGCTCGAGGACTATTATGGCAAGGACGGTTACCTTGAAACCCGCGTCCACGTCACGCGCAGGCCAAACCTGAAAACGAACGACATCGACCTGGAATTCAAGGTCGACGAGAGCGACAAGTACAATGTCGAGTCGATCGAGATCGAGGGAAACACGAAGACGAAGAGCGTGGTCATTATCCGCGAGTTGGTTCTGGGGCCTGGGGACGTCTTCGACTCGGTGCGCATGAAGATCAGCAAGAACCGCCTGGAAAACACGCGCTTCTTCGACGAGGTCGACATCACCCCGCAGGACACCAACATCCCGGGCCGCAAGGACATGCGTGTTTCCGTCAAGGAGGGGCGCACCGGCACGTTCTCCTTTGGCGCCGGCTACAGCACGCTCGAGCGGGCCACGGTCTTCGCCCAGATCCAGCAGACCAATTTCGACCTGTTCAACCGGCGGTCGCTGTTTCAGGGCGACGGTGAGAAGTTCAGCATCAAGGTTTCGATAGGGGAGCTCTCAAATGAGGCGGTCATCAGCTTCGAGGAGCCCTATCTCTTTGAGAAGCAGCTGGCGCTCGGCATGAGCGTTTTCCGCGAGATGTCCGATTACGTGAGCACCTATTACCAGGAGTTGTCGGAGGGCGGCAATGTGAGCCTTCGCAAACAGCTTTTCGGCCTCTTCAGCGGGACCGTCACCTATCAGTATGAGACCGTCAGCATCTATGACGTCAGCCCGTCCGCATCGGATATCATCACGGAGTTTTCCGGCGTCCACCGGATCTCGGACGTCTCGTTTGAGCTCGTCCGCGATACGCGCGACAAGATCGTAAGCCCGACCTCCGGCAACCGGGTCGACTTGATCGCAACCGTGGCGGGTGGCCCGCTCGGGGGCACGGACAGCTATTACAGCCTGGAATTCAAAGGGTCCCAGAACTTCAAGGTGTTCGACACCCAGACCCAGATCCTCGAGCTGGTCGCAAGGTCGGGCGTCATCCAGAACTACGGGGGCTTTCCATCGATACCCTATTACGATTCGTTTTACCTGGGCGGACCCTACGACCTCCGCGGATTCGAGTACCACGAGGTCAGCCCGAGGGATCCCTTTGGCGAGCCGATCGGCGGCAAGACCTACGGCATGTTCAACGCCGAATACTCGGTCGAAATCGTGGACCCGATCCGCTTTGCCGTTTTCTATGATGTCGGGTTCGTGAACGCCCCGGCCTACGATTTCAATCCGAGTGGCTACAATGACGACTTCGGCTTCGGGCTCAGGCTGATGGTGGCCGGATCCCCCCTGAGCCTAGATTACGGCATCCCCATCAGGGGCACCGACCTCAACCGCCATGGCGGGCAATTCAATTTTTCATTTGGCACGCGCTTCTAAATCCGATTCGATCTCCCCCTTACACCTGCGATAACATCCCATGAAGAAATCCATACAGTCCATCGTTGCAGTCGCCGCAATCGCCCTTTCGGCGCTGACAGCGAATGCCCAAACCGCCCCGAAGATCCTCGTCGTGGATCTGGCGAAACTTTTTGACAATCACTGGAAGACCCAGGAACAGCAGGCAAAGCTTCAGGCCGACGAGGCGAAGGCGCAGGACCAGCTGGCCCAGATCACCAAGGACGGAAACGCCCTGGTGGAGCAGTTCAAGGAGCTCGACGAGCAGTCCAAGAACCCGACCGCCACCGCCGAGGTCAAGGCCAAGGCCCAGAGCGACGCCCAGAAGAAGTACGAGGAGATCCAGCAGAAGCGCGGGGAGCAGAACTCCTTCATCCAGAACACGCGCAACACGCTCCAGCAGCGCTTCCAGACCTTCAAGACCCTGATGATCGAGGAAATCACCAAGGTGGCGGTCGACATCGCCAAGAAGAAGGGCGCGACATTCCTGCTCGACAAGTCGGGCCCGACCCTCGTTGGCGTGTCGAACATCCTCTATTTTGACCCGAGCCTCGACATCACCGACGAGGTGATGGCCGAGATCAACAAGGACCGTCCGGCCATGACCCCGGCGCCCGCGGCCACCTCGGCGGCCCCCGCCGCGGCCCCCGCATCAACCGACTCGCCGAAGATCACGGTCCCCGGCATCACGCCGAGCAAGTAAGCGCGGGCTTTCTATCACAGGACGAGCCCCGCCCGCGTTGAGCAGGCGGGGCTCGCCGTTTTCCGAGACGGCCGCCGCGGCGCCCGCGGGAGGGTTTTCATTCCCAACCGGGCCCAAGGCGCTTTGCCCCGGGGCAATTCCGAGGCTTCTGCGATTCGTCTTGGCGTTGGCGGCGCTTTGGCCAAGTTTCCCCCTCTCCCTTGATGAAGGTCTCGTTCACGCAGGCTGAAATCGCCGCGATCGTCCAACCGGCGAGGACGGAGGGCTCCACGGACGAACTGATACGCGGGATCGCGTCGCTGGGCTCCGCCCGGCCCGGGGACCTCACGTTCCTGGGGAGCCCCAAGTACAAGGCGGCTGTTGCGGGCACCCGGGCCACGGTCGTGCTTCTGCCCGAGGATTACGCGGGCGCGCGGGGACCGGGACAGGTGCACATGTTCGTCTCCAACCCGTCGGCCGCGCTCGCCCGGATCTGCTCGCGGCTCGAGCAGGAACTGTGGCCAAAGCCCAAGCCCGGGATTCATCCGTCTGCGGTCATTTCGCCGGGCGCCCGGGTCGCCGCGTCGGCCACGGTGGGCCCCTTTTGCGTTATCGAGGCAGAGGCGACGATCGGCGAAAGGGTCCACCTGCAGGCGGGCGTCTTTGTCGGGCGCGGCTCGGTCGTCGGTGAGGACTCGTGGCTGATGGCCGGCGTCGTGGTCTCCGCGGAGTGCACCCTCGGCAAACGGGTCCGGCTCCACCCGGGCTCCGTGGTGGGATCGGACGGGTTCGGCTATCAGCTGGTCGCCGGGCGCCACGAGAAGATCCCCCAGGTGGGCACGGTGTGGATCGGCGACGACGTTGAGATCGGCGCAAATTCGACGATCGACCGGTCCCGATTCGAAAGCACCGTCGTCGGCGAGGGCACGAAGATCGATAACCTGGTGCAGATCGGCCACAACGTCGTGATCGGCAAGCACTGCATGATCTGCGCCCAGGCGGGAATCGCTGGGAGCTGCACGCTTGGGGACTATGTCGTCCTCGGCGGCCAAAGCGGGCTCGCCGGACACCTCACGGTCGGGACGGGCGCCATGGTCGCCGCGCAGTCCGGCGTGAAGGACGACATCCCGCCGAAGACGTCAGTCTTTGGCACGCCGAGCCTCCCGATTCTGCTCGAACACAAGCTGACGATTCTGCGCCACCGGCTCCCGGAGCTGTTCAAGCGCGTTGACGCCCTGGAGAGGCAGGCCGGTTCCAAGCCGGCCCGGCAACCGTCGGCCTAGGGCAGTTCGTCGAGGCGGATGCAGGCCGCCTCCCTTGACACCCCCGCCGGCACGAGCGGAGGGATCCCGGACTTGCAGCGCTCCTCGGCGTGCGGACAGCGGGGATGGAAGGCGCAGCCGCTGGGCGGGTTGATGGGGGACGGTGGGTCGCCCGCCAGCACGATGCGCTGGCGCGACCGCTCGATCTGCGGATCGGGCACGGGGATCGCGCTCACGAGCGCCTTCGTGTAGGGGTGGCGCGGCCGGTCGATGATGTCCGTAGCGGATCCGAGCTCGACGATCTTGCCGAGGTACATCACGGCGACACGGTCGGAAATGTGCCGCACGACGGAGAGGTCGTGGGCGATGAAAACGAGCGAGAGGTTCATCCCGCGGCAGAGCTGCGAGAGCAGGTTGAGTATCTGCGCCTGGATCGACACGTCGAGGGCCGAGACCGGCTCATCGGCGATGATGATCTTCGGCCGGAGCGCCAGGGCGCGCGCAATGGCGATGCGCTGGCGCTGGCCGCCTGAGAATTCGTGGGGGTATTTGCGGGAGAACCGGGGGGCGAGCCCCACGAGCTTCATGAGCTCGTCCACGTGGCTGCGGACATCGGCCCGGCTGCAGATCCCGTGGACCAGAAGGGGCTCTGCGAGCGCCGCGTGCACGGTCATCCGCGGGTTGAGCGAGGCATAGGGGTCCTGGAAGATCATCTGCAGGTCGCGCCTGCACAGCTGCATCTCGGTCCGGGAGGCCTCGCCCAGGTTGCGGCCGTTCAGGATCACCGCCCCGCCGGTCATGGGCACGAGCTGAAGGATCGTGCGGGCGAGGGTCGACTTGCCGCACCCGGATTCGCCCACAAGCCCGAGCACCTCCCCCTGGCGGACGCAGAGGCTGACTCCGTCGACGGCCCGAACCGAGGCCGTGTGCCTCTTGAAAAGGAAACCCGAGTGGATCGGGAAGTGGGTCTTAACGTCCCTCAGCTCGAGGATGTTCTCAGGCATTCTTGGCGGCTGCACCCGCAGCGTTGAAGTCGAGCGACCCGGCCCGCGAGCGCACGCACGCATGCGCGTGCCCGGCCGAGACCTCCGCCAGTTCCGGCCGCGCTGCCCGGCATTCGTCGGCCGCGAATTCGCACCGCGGCGCGAAGGCGCAGCCCGCGAGCGGCTTTGACACATCCGGCGGAATGCCCGGAATCGTGAAGAGATCCCCGCCCTTGGGCTGGAGCGCGGGGATCGAGCGCTGGAGCGCCCGCGTGTAGGGATGAAGGGGCGAGCCGAACAGCGTTCGCGCGTCGGCCGTCTCCATGATCCTGCCCGCGTACATGACCTGAACGTGGTCGCATAGGCCCGCGACGACGCCGAGGTCGTGCGTGACAAAGATGACGGCCATCCCTAGGTCGCTCTGGAGCCTGCGGATCAGCTCCAGGATCTGGGCCTGCACCGTCACGTCGAGCGCCGTCGTGGGCTCGTCGGCAATCAGGAGCTCGGGACGGGTGATCAGCGCCATCGCGATCATCACCCTCTGGCGCATCCCGCCCGAGAACTCGTGGGGATAAAAATGGATCCTGCGCGCGGCATCGTGGATCCCGACCGCCTCCATCATCTCGAGCGCCCTCGCGAGCGCGTCCTTTCTCGAGATGTTCTCGTGGATCAGCAGGGGTTCGATCACCTGCTCGGAGATCCGCAGGTACGGGTTGAGCGAGGTCATCGGGTCCTGGAAGATCATGGACACCCGCTTCCCCCGGATCGAGCGAGCCACGGCGGGACTGCAGCGGAGCAGGTCCACGCCGTCGAACACGGCCGATCCGCTCTCTATCCTGCCCGGCGGCCGCGGAATAAGTCCCATGATCGAGTAGCATGTCACGGATTTTCCCGATCCGGATTCGCCGACGATCCCGAGGGTCTCGCCGCGCTCGACGCTGAAACTCACCCCGTCGACGGCCCTGTAGACGCCGCTTCGCGTGTGGAAATGAGTGCGCAGGTCCGTGACAGTGAGGAGCGGCATCTTCGGCGTCGCTAGGGTGTCGGCATCGGCCGCGCTATGGCAAGTCCCTCACGGCGGCCGCAACGGCGCCTGGGTCCAGCGCGGCGAGCGATCCGCCGCCTGTCGGGGCGCAGCCGGGCGGCTGAAGGATGCGGTAGGGCGCCGAGAAAACGGGACCGGTCCGCAGGGGATTGGTCGGGCCAAAAAGGCCGATGACGGGCACACCGAGCGCGTTCGCCAGGTGCATTCCTCCGGTGTCGTTCGCCACGAGGAGCCGGCACCCCTTGAGCGCCCTTGCGAATGCGACCAGGGTCGTGGTCCCGGCGACGTTCGACACGCGCTCGCTCCCAAATCCCTCGGCGACCCGGGACGCCGTGGCGGCGTCGGCCTGGGTTCCGAAGAGGGCGAATCGCTCCTCGGGGAATTCGCCGATCAGGCTCCGCCAGTGCTCCACGGGCCAGCGCTTTTCGGGATCGTTCTCGGAGCCCGTGATCAGCCCGATCGGCCCGCGTCCTCCCTCGCCCGCTTGCGGGCGGAGCCCCGGAGCGCCGATGGGAGCGAAATCGGGCTGCGCGTCCAGGCCGAAGTGCCTGAGAAAGCCCTCCCAGAGCTCAAGCTGATGGTGGCGCTGCTCGTCATAACCGTCCGGAAGCCGGTAGGCGTGGGTCAGGAGCGGCCGCGGCCTGCCGGGCCTCAGGATCCCGAAGCGCTGGGGGCACCCCGCAAGCCAGGCCTCGAGGTCGCCGCGAACGGAGTTCGTGAAGGCGATCCAGACGTCGGGATAGGATGCGCGGAGTCCGGCAAAGCGGGCGAAGTAGCCCGGACCGCGCGGGGGGAGGGCGCGAACGGTGTCGGCGACGCCAAGCGCCTCAAGAAGCGGGACGAAACCGGACTTCGTGAGGAGCGTCATCTCCGCATCCGGGCGGGATGCGCGGATAGCCCTCAGAAGGGGAAGCGCCATGGAGATGTCGCCGAGCCAGTTCGGAAGGCGTATCCAAATCCGGGTGTTGCGGGGCGGCGACGAAAGGCCCCGGGAGCGGAGGTCTTCGGCGAGCAGGTTGCGCTTCGCCTGAAGCCGCAGCCTGAGCGAGGGCACATCCTGGTTTCTCCAGCGGTCGTGGGCCCAGAGCCACGACGCGCAGAGCGTCTCGTCGGACAGGGCGGCCTCGAGCCAGCGGTTGAGCGCCAGCGTGGCCCCCGCCGCGGTACCGTCGTTCGGAACCGGGTCGGATTCGAACATGACCCGCCAGAAGGCGGTGCGCCTCGGGTAGAACGTGCGCAATTCGGCGCCGAACTTGGCGGCGAGAATGCCGGGCAGCTCGCTCGAGGAGCACACTCTGCCGAGGAGCAGCGTGAGCGCGCCCTGCATCCCCGCGTTCTGGTCGAAAAGGACCGCGACGCAGCCCCGGCCGCGCAGGATCGCGAGCGCCTCGGCGAAGCCGGCCTTGCGCGACAGCAGTCGCATTCCGTGGCGTTCGCGTGTGCGCCTGATGAAGGAGTCGACCGAGGCGTTGTCGAGGGGGCGGAAGACGACGCCGAACTCGGGAAGGGGCACGGGACTAAGAAGCTTGAACCAAGTCTGGCTCTCCCATAGCGCCAGGTGGAGGGTCGCCAGCACCACCGGGCGGGGATGGGCCGCAAGGCCCCGGGCGAAGGCATCGACCGAGGGGCCGAGGCGGGCGATCGTCCGGATGCGGCGCTCGGAAAGGTAGGGGGCGGCCAGCGAGAGAAGAGCCGTCTCAACCAGCCGTCGGGAGCTCTCCCGGGCGACCCTGCGACGCCACGAGCGGGGCTTGCCGGGGAATGCATGGTGCAGGTTCGAGCGCATCACCCTCCTGCGGCGGGGCGCCAGCCACAGGATGAGCTCCCCGCCGCAAGCGGAAAGCGCGCGCAGGAGCGGCTCGGGCGTAAGGGCGAGAAGGCGGCCTAGTACGGTCAGGGCGAAAGGGATCAAGCGGGCTTTGGTCGGAAAATGGGATTTGGCGTTTGATCTTGGCCGAGAAAAGCCATGGAACGTTAAGCTCTCGCGTCAATGACCGAACTCCTTGTCATCAAGCCCTCATCCCTGGGCGACATCGTCCAGGGCCTCCAGGTGGCCACTTCGCTGAAGGCGCAGAGGCAGGACCTGCGCATCTCCTGGATTGTCCGCGAGATGTTTGCCCCGATTGTGCGTGCGTGCGAGGCCGTGGACCACGTGTATGTTTTCGAGAGGACCGCCGGGACGAAGGGGTTCCTGAAGCTCATGCGCCAGGTGCGCGCGACGAAGTTCGACTACGTCTTTGACATGCAGGGGCTCCTGAGGACAGGGCTCATGACGTCGCGAGCGCGCGCGAAGCACAAGGTCGGGCGCAGCGATGCCCGGGAGTGGTCCGGGATCTTCTACGACGAGAAGGTCCCGCTTCCCCCGGAGGGCCGCAGGAGCCACGCGATGGACATCCTCCTCCAGTTCTGCCCGGTCCTCGGGGCGAAGCCGGAACTCAGGGGGGTCCTCAAGTTCCGCGACGTCGACAACCTGACCCTGCGCTTCGCCGACGGGCGGGGTGGGGCGAGGCCCTTCGTCATGTTCCCGGACAGCCGGAGGACCGACAAGAAATGGGGGGGCTTCAAGCAGCTTACCGAGATGCTCCTGAGAGAGGACAAGTCCCGCAAGGTCGTGTGGGCCGGGAACAACTTCCTGCCGGACAGGGGAGCCTTTCCCGAGGCGCAGTTCATGAACCTGACGGGAAACACGAGCCTCGTATCCCTGCCCGCGCTTGTGAAGAAGGCCGACTGGGTGATCAGCAATGACAGCGGACCGATGCACCTGGCCGCGGCCCTGGGTGTCCGCGTGTTTGCCATCTTCGGCCCCACCGACCCCAGGCTTTTCGGACCCTATCCGATCGGCGGGCCCCTGAACCACGTGATCCAGGCGCCCGTGGGCGACCTGAAGCTCCTTTCGGTCAGGGATGTTTACGCGCGCTTCCAGAAGATACGCGGCCGTTGACCGGTTCGCCCGCCGAAGCCAGAGTCCCCGACCATGCTCGACCCCAAACTGATCCGCGAGTCGCCCGAGCTCCTGCGCGCGGCGATCGCAAAGAAGCACCTAAAGGTGGACCTGGACGCCGCGCTGGCGGCCGACGCCGCCTGGCGCCTCCATCTCCAGGAGGTCGAGCAGCTTCGATCGGTCCAGAAGGCGGCAAACGCCTCGATGGCGGCGCTGCCGAAAGGCTCTCCGGAGTTTGCCAAGAAGCTCGCCGAGATGAGGGCGGTGTCCGCTCAGATCAAGGAGAAGGACCTTTCGCTGAAGGCGGCCGAGGAGACGTGGCGCGAGATGATGCTTACGCTCCCCAACCTGCCTCACGCGAGCGTTCCGGAGGGGGGGACACCCGCGGAGAACGTCGTCTTCTCGACGCACGGCGACCCGGCCGGCGCCAGCCCGAACGCCGTGGCGCACTGGGACATCCCGGGCTTCTCGCGTCTCTTCGACTTCGAGCGGGGTTCCAAGGTGACCGGGGCCGGGTTTCCGTTCTTCATCGGCGAAGGGGCCAGGCTCGTCCGCTCGCTCATCAACTTCTTCCTCGAGGAGGACGCGATGGCCGGCTACGTGGAGGTTTCGCCGCCCGTTTTCGTGAATGCGGCAAGCGCCACGGCGACCGGCCAGCTCCCCGACAAGGAGGGGCAGATGTACGAGACGACGCCCGACCGACTCTTCGCCGTTCCGACCGCGGAGGTGCCCCTCACGAATTTTTTCAGGGACGAGATTCTGGACGAGGGCGCCCTTCCGATCAAGCGCTGCGCCTACACGCCCTGCTTCCGGAGGGAGGCCGGCAGCTACGGCAAGGACGTGCGCGGCCTCAACCGCCTGCACCAGTTCGACAAGGTCGAGCTTCTGAAGTGGGTGCACCCGTCGCGAAGCTACGAGGAGCTCGACGGCCTGAAGGACGATGTCGAGGCCCTGCTGAAGAAGCTCGGGATCCCGTACCGGGTTCTCCTCATGTGCGGCGGCGACCTCGGTTTCGCCCAGTCGAAGAAGTACGACCTCGAGGTCTGGGCGGCCGGCCAGAAGCGCTGGCTCGAGGTGTCGAGCTGCTCGAATTTCGAGGCGTTCCAGGCCCGCCGCGCCCAGATTCGCTTCCGTTCGAAGGAGTCGGGAAGGACCGAACTAGTCCACACGCTTAATGGCTCGGGCCTGGCCGTGCCGCGGGTGCTCGCCGCCATCCTGGAGAACAACCTCGAGGCGGACACCCGCGTCAGAATCCCCCCCGCGCTCGTCGCCCATTTCGGGAAGACGCACCTCTCGTTTGACTGAGGCCGAAACGGCCACCGGACATGAAGACGCGCGGCACAGCCTCCTGGCCAGCGGCCGCGGCCGCGATCGCCGCGGGGATTCCTCGCAGCCGGCTGAACGCCGCCGTTGTCGAGTGGGCCGATCAGCGGCCCCAGAATGAACGCTGGGCCGTGGCGCTTTCCGGCGGCGCCGACTCGGTGGCGCTCCTGCTGCTTCTCTGCGCGCATTGGCCGAAGCGGCGCTCCCGCCTGGTGGCGCTCCATTTCGACCATTGCCTGCGGGGCGCCGAGTCCGCGGCCGACGCGCGCTTTTGCGGAAGGCTCTGCGCCGGTCTGGCCGTTCCTCTGGTCGCGGGGCGATGGGAGGCCGGGAGGCGCAAGAAGAGCGAGGCGGGGGCACGGGAGGCGCGCTTCAATTTTTTTGAGCGCGAGATGGCGGTGCGCCGGATCCGCGTCCTCTGGCTCGGGCACCAGCAGGATGACATTGCTGAGACGCTCCTGATGCGCCTGGCGCGCGGCAGCGGAGGCGGCGGGTTGGCGGCGCCCCGGCCCATCCATGCCCTTGTGCCGCAGAAGGGACGGGAAAGGTACCACGTCCGCCCTCTGCTCACGCTCAGGAAGCGCGAAATTGCAAGAGCGTTGCGGGACATCGGCGCGGCCTGGCGCGAGGATTCAAGCAACGTCAAGGGTTCGCACTTCAGAAACCGGCTTCGGTTGGACGTCATCCCCCGATGGGTTCGCGCCGCGCAGCGGGACGCCCTCGCTGGAGCCGCCCTTTCGCGCGAACTGCTTGAGGAGGATGACCATGCGCTCGAGGCCTGGGTCGACTCCCTGGAGCTCCTGGGGGAGGACGGGACCCTCAGCGTGTCCCGGCTTGCCGGAAGGCCGCGGGCTGTTGTGCGGCGCTCCCTTCATCGGTGGCTTTTGCTTCAAAGGCCGGTTCCCGACCTGTCACGGCAGGCTTTTGACACGTTAATGCGTTCGGTGGAGCGCGGCACGCGGGTGCGGCACAGCCTTGGGCAGCATGGCTTTGCGGTAATTCGCGGCGGGCGCCTGGGTTTCGAAGCCGCGCGCAAATCTGCGACGCCTCATTGACTTGTAATGCCGGAACCACAAGGTTGGTTTAACAGTCATATAACCACATAGATGCCCGACAACGAAACCAAGAAACCGCGCCGGCAGCTCAAGAACATCCCTCCGGACCGCTTTCAGCCCAAAGTGCTCATCTTTTGGATAGCCCTGGCATTTGCGGTGGTGGCGCTCCTTTTCTGGTCTCCGGGAATCACGGTATCACCGGCTCCGCTCACGATATTCGAGGTGGTGACCCATGCGGAATCCAACGACATCAAGACCGGCATGATCCAGCCCGATCCCTCGGGTGGGCGCGACTGGGTACTGATCACGGGCGAATTGAACACCGCGAGCCTTACGAACGAGCGGGGCGTGAAGACCTCCGCGTTCCGGGCCGCCGGCCGCCTCACGGATTCGAACATGGAGCGCCTCCAGAAGACGAACAAGTTCGTCGAGCGCCCGACGACGACGGTCCTGATGCAGGTCGCGCTGAGCGTTCTGCCGGTCCTCATCATCATTGGATTCCTCTATTTCCTCTTCAGCCGGCAGCTCCGCCAGGCCGGCCGCGGCGCGCTCAATTTCGGCAAGAGCCGCGCGAAGCTGCTGACCCGGGATCGGGACAAGGTCACTTTCGGCGACGTCGCTGGCTGCGACGAGTCCAAGGAGGAGGTCTCGGAGGTTGTCGAATTCCTGAAGGACCCGAAGAAGTTCACGAAGATGGGCGGCAGGATCCCCAAGGGCATCCTCATGGTCGGCCCCCCCGGAACCGGCAAGACCCTTCTCGCGAAGGCGGTCGCGGGTGAGGCGGATGTTCCGTTCTTCAGCATCTCGGGATCCGACTTTGTCGAGATGTTCGTGGGCGTCGGCGCTTCGCGCGTCCGCGACATGTTCGAGCAGGGCCGCAAGAGCGCCCCGTGCCTCATCTTCATTGACGAGATCGACGCGGTGGGCCGCCAGCGCGGCGCGGGCCTCGGCGGCGGCAATGACGAGCGCGAGCAGACACTCAATTCCCTTCTGGTGGAGATGGACGGTTTCGACACGACCGAGGGGGTCATCATCATCGCGGCCACCAACCGGCCGGATGTCCTGGACAGCGCGCTGCTGAGGCCGGGCCGCTTCGACCGCCAGATTTACGTCGATCTCCCGGACATGATCGGACGCGAGCAGATCCTGCGCGTGCATTCGCGCAAGCTGAGCCTTGCCGACAACGTGGACCTCGGGGTCATCGCCCGCGGGACCCCGGGGCTTTCCGGCGCGGAGCTTGCCAACCTCCTGAACGAGGCGGCGCTCCTTGCGGCGAGGAGGAACCGCAAGAAGATCGATGCGGCGGACGTAGAGGACGCGCGCGAGAAGGTGCAGTTCGGGCGCGAACGCCGCCGCCTGATGGACGACGACGAGAAGAAGCTGACGGCCTACCACGAGGCGGGCCACGCCCTGATCCAGGGGGTCCTCGACGACGGGCACATGCCCGTCCACAAGGTCACGATCATCCCGCGCGGGCGCAGCCTCGGAAGCACCATGTTCATCCCGAAGAAGGACGTCCTGACCCAGGCGATGAAGCGGATGCTCAACCAGATCGCGATGGGGCTGGGAGGCCGCATTGCCGAGGAGCTGGTCCTTGGGGATATCTCAAGCGGCGCCGCAGGCGACATCGTCCAGATCACCGCGATCGCCCGTCACATGGTCTGCGACTGGGGAATGAGCGCGCTCGGGCCCGTCTCCTACGGGGGCAACCACGACACCGTTTTCCTTGGCCGCGACATCACCAGGACCGAGAATGTCTCGGAGGAGACGGCCCGCCGGATCGACGTCGAGATCCAGAGGATCATTTCGGAGCAGTACGAGCGCGCGAAGGCGATCATCACCGAGCGCCGCTCCGCCCTGGACAAGATCGCCGAGGCCCTCCTTGAGCACGAGACGATCGAGGGCAGGCATGTGCTCGAGATCCTTGAGTTTGGCGAGATGCGGTCACCGGTTGCGGCCTCCTTCCTTGGCAAGACGACCGACAAGCCCGAGGAGAAGAAGGCTGCGGACAAGCCGGCCCCTGCAGAGGGGCTTGGCGCCGGTCCGGCCCCCGCGCCCACGCCCGCCTGAGGCGCGAGCTCGGCCCGCTTCGGGCGCAGGGACCCTCTTTCCGGCTTGGATTTGGCGGGCCTGCGAGCAACATCAGCATCCACCCCATGAAGATATGCTGCATAGGAGCCGGCTACGTTGGCGGCCCGACGATGGCGATGATCGCGCTGAAGGCGCCCGACATCGAGGTAAGGGTCGTCGACATGAACGCCGCGAGGATCGCCGCGTGGCGGTCGGACACGCTGCCCGTCTACGAGCCCGGGCTTGCCGAGGTCGTCGCAAAGACCCGGGGCAAGAACCTGCATTTCTCGACGGACGTCAAGGCGGGCATCGAGGCTGCGGATATCGTGTTCGTGGCCGTGAACACCCCGACCAAGAGCTATGGGGTGGGTGCCGGCCGCGCGGCGGACCTGCGCTTCATCGAATCGGTCGCGAGAACGATCGCCGAATGCGCGAATGGGCCGAAGATCATCGTCGAGAAGTCGACGATCCCGGTGAAGACGGCCGAGACGATCAAGGACATCCTTGCCGCGAACGGAAGGGGGATCCCGTTCCAGGTGCTCTCCAACCCCGAGTTCCTCGCGGAGGGGACGGCCATTGCCGACCTCCTCAACCCAGACCGGGTCCTGATCGGCGGCGAACGGACGCCGGAGGGCGCGGCGGCCGTGGCCAAGCTGGCAGATGTCTACGCCCGCTGGGTCCCGCGCGACAGGATCATCACCACCAACCTCTGGTCATCGGAACTTTCCAAGCTGGTCGCGAACGCCTTCCTGGCCCAGAGGATTTCGTCAATCAACTCGATTTCCGCATTGTGCGAGGCGACCGGGGCCGATGTGGACGAGGTGGCCAACGCCATCGGAAAGGACTCGCGGATCGGCCCGAAGTTTCTGAAGGCGTCGGTCGGTTTCGGCGGCTCGTGCTTTCAGAAGGACATCCTGAACCTGGTCTATCTCTGCGAGCATTTCGGTCTTCCGGAAGTGGCCGCCTATTGGGAGGGCGTCGTCAGGATGAACGACTGGCAGAAACGCCGGTTCACGTCGAAGATCGTCAAGGCCCTGTATAATTCCGTCGCGGACAAGAAGATAGGGATACTGGGCTTCGCATTCAAGAAAGACACGAACGACACGCGCGAATCGCCGGCCATCGCCGTCTGCCGCGATCTGATCGCGGAGCAGGCGCGGGTGACGGTCTATGATCCGAAGGTCCCCGCCGACGAAATCCGCCGCGATATTCTCGGCAAGGATTCGGGCAATTCCCAGCTCTCGATCGCCGCGGACGCCTATGAGGCGGCCGCAGGGGCCCACGCCCTGGCGATCGCGACCGAGTGGGACGAGTTCAAGAAGCTCGATTTCGCGCGGATCTTCAGCCTCATGTCCAAACCGGCGTTCATTTTCGACGGGCGAAATATTCTCGACCTGCCGAAGCTCAGGGAGATCGGATTCCGGGCTTCCGGAATAGGGAAGTAATCCCCGCCGGGCGCTGCGGACCCGCCACGCCGTTCAGGTGCCAAGGGCCGTCCGGTAGACGCGCGGCACGCGCTTGGTGACCGAACAGAGGGTTTCCCAGGGAATGGTCTCCGCCCAGCGGCTGAACTCCCCGATCGATATCTCGTCGGCGCCCTGTCTGCCCACGATGACGGCCTCGTCTCCGCTCGCCAGCCCGGGAACATCGCTGACGTCCACAATCGTCTGATCCATGGTGACCCGCCCGAGCACGGGGCATCGGACGCCCTTTATCAGCACGCTTGCGCGGTTGCTGACCGCCCGCGGGATGCCGTCGCCGTAGCCCGCGCACAGGACCGCGATGGTCGAATCCCTGGAGAGCCTGCGGGTGCGCCCATAACTCACCGTTGTGCCCGCGGGTAGGCGCTTAACGATGCCGATCCTCGTGTGGAAGCTGAACACGGGCTCCGCCTGGACCTTGGCCAGGAACGAGCTTGGATGCGGCAGGACGCCGAACTGGAGGAGGCCGACGCGGACCGCATTGAAGGGACTCATGCCGGGCATCGTCTCGATCCCCGCACTATTGTCGGCGTGGATGAAGAGTTTTTCGGGCGGCACCCTGTCGAGCCTGCACTCGGCCAGGACGCCGAGGAATCGGCGGCGCTGCTCCTCGGTGAACGCCGCATCGTCATCCGGACTGGCGAAGTGGGTGAAAATCCCGGCAAGCCTAAGGTCCTTCGAGTCCGAGATCCGCCGCACGAGGGCCGGGGCCTCCTCATGCCACACGCCAAGCCTTCCCATGCCCGTGTCGACCTTCAGGTGCACCGAGATCGCGCGTCTTGCCGACCGGCTTGCCTTCTCGAGCCGCGCGACCTCGTCCAGCGTGGAGACCGTGGCGGCGACATCGTATTCGCCGACAAACCGGTCCTCGTCCGGCAGAAGCGGGCTCAGGAGCAGGATGGGCCATCCCGGTCCCAGCTCCCTCAGCAGCGCCGCCTCCGCGATGTTCGCGACCGCGAAGAGGTCCGCCCCGGCGTGCATCAGGCGTCCGGCGACCTGCTGCAGGCCGTGGCCGTAGGCGTCGGCCTTGACGACGGCGACATAGCGGATGTGCGGCGGCAGGGAGGCGCGAATGTGGTGTAGGTTGCGCTCAAGCGCGGCCAAGTCGATTTCGGCCCAGCAGCGCAGGGGCAGGGAGGGGTGGTTTGTGATCACGGGGCTCGGTGGATCTGAGGGATCCATTTGGCGTAGGCCGGCTCCTGGTGAAGGAAGGCGTCAGGGGAGGCCGTCGCGTGGAAGAGGTCCGCCTCGGCGACCCGGGGAAGCTCGATGAGGCGTGAAAGGTCGTAGGGCGTGGTGGTCGTGCCCGGCGGAAACGGATCCCAGTGCCTGAAGCCTTCAGGGGCGGCCAATTCGCCGGCCAGCTCCGCGGCCTGGACGCGCTCCAGGGAGCCGCCGAGGACAAACCGGTGCCAAAGTCCTCGGCGGGCATCTGCAATGACGGCAAGGTCCGTCCTCCCCAGGGCCTGCGCCACGAGGGCCAGGCTCAGGTACCCGAAGGCGGCCCGCGGCTCCAATACGCCCCACATCCGCACCGCCATCGCGGACGAGCGGATGCCCAGGATGGAGCCGGGGCCCTCGCAGAATGCGAAGGCCCGGACCCGGCCGAGATCGACGTCCAGCAGGTCGATGCATTCGAATATCCCGACGCCGGCCTCCTGCCTGCGGCAGGACCAGCGGGCCGGTTCTCCGCGGCCGAGGAGCCCGACCTGGACCGTGTCGGAGGCCGCGTCGATCAGGAGGAGGGGCGATTGAGACCGTAGAATCTGGCTGAGGCTCGGCATCTTGCAGAATTTACCAAACGCCTCGCGGGGCGCCCCCGCAAGCCCGGTTAATGGGGTCCCAATCCGGCATTGACCCGACCCCGGTCAAACCTACGCTGAACCCTTACATTATCTGCAAAGCAGCAAAAGCACCCACTCCGTGAACGTCCAACTGAGCTCCGTTTCCGAATCCCGAAAGACCCTCGTCGTCACCCTCGATCAGCCAGAGGTTGAGGCCGAGCACAAGGCCGTCCTGGCGGAGTATGTGCGCCAGGCGAGGCTTCCGGGCTTCCGGCCGGGCAAGGCTCCGGTGGCCCTGGTGACCAAGCGGTTCACCAAGGAGATCGGCGAGGAGTTCAAGCAGAAGGTGGTCACCAAGGCCTACCGCGGCGCCCTCGAAAAGGAGAAGCTCGAAGTCCTCAACGTTGTCAGCGTCGAGGAGGGGAAGATCGAGCCCGGGCTTTCGGCGGCGATCACCGTGACGGTCGACGTGAGGCCCGAGTTCACGCTTCCCGAGTATGTGGGCCTGCCCACCCAGGTCGGGCCTGTGGATCCGACCGACGCCGAGATCGACAGCGTCATCCAGGGACTGCGCTCCGAGCGCGCGGATTTCAAGCCCGCGGAACGTCCGGCCGCCAAGGGCGACTACGTGAAGCTCTCCTACGAGGGATCGGTCGACGGGAGGAAGATTTCGGAGATCGCGGGCGACAAGCAGCTCTACGCGGCCGTCCCCCAGACATGGGAGGAAGTTGAGGGCGCCAACGAGGGCATCATCCCCGGGCTCGGCAAGCACCTCGCGGGCCTAGCGAAGGGCGACAAGAAGCACGTCTCCATCAGTTTCCCGGCGGCTTTCCAGCCGGTTCCCGCGCTCGCCGGCAAGACGGCGGACTATGCCGTCGATATCCAGGAGGTCCGCGAACGGGTCCTCCCGGAGCTCAACGGCGAATTCTTCAAAGCCCACGGCGTGGACAGCCTTGGGGGATTGAGGGACCAAGTGCGCGCGAGCCTGAATCTCCAGAAGGAGAAGCAGAACCGGGCGACCCAGAGGAACCAGGTCACCCAGGCGCTTGCCGATAGGGTGAATTTCGAGCCGCCGGCAAGCCTGGTCGAGGCCGAGACCCAGGGCGTGCTCCGCCAGTTCATCGAGGAAAACATGCGCCACGGCATCCCCGCGGAGCAGTTTGAGAAGGACAAGAAGGAGCTCTTCGAAGGCGCTCGCAAGGCGGCGGCCAGTCGCGTCAAGGTCCAGCTCATCCTGGCAAGGATCGCGGAGGCCGAGAAAATCACGGTCACCGACCGGGACATAGACCTTTTCATCCGCGGCGAGGCGGTCCGCTCAAACCGGAGCCCGGACAAGGTGGCGAAGGAGCTGACGAAGAACCGGGACGCCCTCCGATCGGTCCAACAGTCGATTATTTTCGACAAGTCGGTTGATTTCCTGGTTTCCAAGGCTAGTCTGTCGCCAGCACAATCGTGAGTTACTACGTTCCCATCGTCCTCGAGAACACCGGCCGCGGAGAGCGGTCGATGGACATCTATTCGAGGCTGCTGAAGGACAGGATCATCTTCATTGGGACGCCGATAGACGACATGGTGGCCAACCTGGTCATCGCCCAGATGCTCTACCTGCAGATGGAGGACGCGAAAAAGGACATCCACCTTTACATCAACTCCCCGGGCGGCGTCGTCACGGGCGGGATGGCGATTTATGACACGATGAATTTCCTGCAGTGCGACATCCAGACCTTCTGCGTCGGGATGGCGGCCAGCATGAGCACGGTGCTGCTCGCGGCGGGGACCAAGGGCAAGCGGTTCGCGCTGCCCAACAGCCGCGTCATGATCCACCAGCCCTCGGGCGGGGCGGGCGGCCAGGCGGCCGACATCACGATCGCCGCAAGGGAGATCCTGCGCTGGCGCAAGACTTTGAGCGAGGTCATCGCCCGGCACACGGGCAAGCCCCAGGAGCAGGTCGACAAGGATTCGGACCGGGATTATTACATGAGCGCGGTGGAGGCAAAGGACTATGGAATCGTGGACCACGTGGTGGCTTCGACCCGCGAGGCCCAGACCCTCGTCGTCAAGACGGCCGCCTGAGAGCGCCGTTAGTCGTTTTCCGCCCTCGACAGCGCGGCTGCGAAATCCAGACTAAGCCGCCATGGCAAAATCGTCCAGAATGACGCTCTGCTCCTTCTGCGGGAAATCGCAGGCCGAGGTGAAGAAGATCATCGCGGGCCCGGGCGTCTACATCTGCGACTCGTGCGTCAATGTCTGCAAGACGATCATAGACCGCGAGGTCAAGCAGCCGGCGATCGAGGTGAAGCCAGCCTTCCGGATGATCAAGCCGTCGGGGATCAAGAAGGTGCTCGACGACTACGTGATCGGTCAGGACCACGCGAAGAAGGTCCTCTCGGTGGCCGTCTACAACCATTACAAGCGGCTCAATTTCGAGTCCGGAGTTTCGCCAAGGGATCCCGCCGCCGCGTCGCCCGAGTTCAACGACGTTGAAGTCGAGAAAAGCAACATCCTCCTGGTCGGCCCGACCGGATCCGGCAAGACGCTCCTCGCCAGGTCGCTCGCCCGGATCCTCGACGTTCCCTTTGCCATCTCGGACGCGACGACGCTCACCGAGGCCGGCTATGTCGGCGAGGACGTCGAGAACGTGGTTCTCAGGCTCCTGCAGAATGCCAACTACGACGTCAAGAGGGCCGAGTGCGGGATCATCTACATCGACGAGATCGACAAGATCAGGCGCACCACGGAGAACGTGTCCATCACCCGCGACGTCTCGGGCGAGGGAGTCCAGCAGGCGCTTCTCAAGATCCTCGAGGGCACCGTGTGCAACGTGCCGCCGCAGGGCGGGCGCAAGCACCCGAACCAGGAATACATCCAGGTCAACACGTCCAACATCCTCTTCATCTGCGGAGGCGCCTTCGTCGGGCTCGACCAGATCGTCAAAAAGCGCCTCGGGCAGCGCTCAATCGGATTCCACCAGAGCGCCGAGGACCGGGAGATCGCACCCGAGGAGATGATGCGCCGGATCGCCCCCGAGGACATGGTCCGATTCGGGATGATCCCGGAATTCATCGGCCGGCTGCCGGTCGTCACCGTGCTCGACCAGCTGAAGGTCGAGGACCTCGAAAAGATCCTTCTGCGCACGAAGAATGCGATGGTGAAGCAGTACTCGAAGCTCTTCGCCATGGACGGGGTGAGGCTCCGGTTCACCTCCGACGCCGTGAAGGCGGTCGCCGCTAAGGCCATTGAGCTGAAAACGGGCGCCCGCGCGCTCCGGGCCATCCTCGAGGGCATCATGCTCGAGGTCATGTACGACCTGCCGCAGCAGGAGGACGTGACCGAGGTGATCGTGGACGCGGCGGCTGTGGCCGGAAGGCGCAGGCCCACCGTCCGACGCGCCCCCAAGGCGGCGCCCACGGAGAACGCCGCTTAGGCGCCTGGGCCCGGTCCCCCCACGGGGATCACCAGACGCGGTAGTCGCCCTTGGCGACTCCGCGCGCAAATTCCACAAAGAGCCGGACGCAGCGTTCCACGTCCTCAAGGTCCACGACCTCGCTCGGCGTGTGCATGTAGCGCAGGGGGATGCTGACGAGGCCGGTGGCGACGCCGCCGCGCGCCACCTGGATCGAGCGCGCGTCCGTCCCCGTGGGCCGGGGGTCGCCCTCCACCTGGTAAGGGATCCGCAGCTTCTTTGCTGCCTTCACGAGATCCTCGTACACCTTGGGGTTGATGTTCGCCCCGCGGCAGATGATGGGGCCGCCGCCCAGCTTCGTCTCGCCGTACTTTCGGTTGTCGCAGTCCGGGTGGTCGGTCGCGTGGCCGACATCGACCACGAGCGCCACCTGCGGGTCGACCGAGTAGCCGGAACCGGTGGCGCCCCGGACGCCTATCTCCTCCTGGGTGGTGGCGACGGCCACGACCCTTGCCGAAGGCTTTTTCTTATCCTTGGAAAGGCGTATCAGGGTCTCGCCGACGATGTAGGCCCCCACCTTGTTGTCGAATGCCCGCGCCGTGCCGACCGTGCCGTGGATGAGCTCAAACTCGTGGTCGTACGTGGCTGCATCGCCGATCGAAATCCGCTGAAGGGCCTCCTTCTTCGACTTGGCGCCGATATCGATCCAGATTTCGTGGATCTCGGGCACCTTCTTTCGGTCGGCCTCATCCATGAGGTGGATGGCGCGTTTTCCCGTGACGCCCTTCACGGTTCCCTTCGCCGTCTGGATCACGACGCGGCGGCCCGAGATCACCGTCCGATCGTGCCCGCCGATCGTATCGAAATAGATGAACCCGTCCTTGTTCACATAGGTGATGATGAGGCCGAGCTCGTCCATGTGGCCGGCGAGCATCAGGGTGGGGTCCCCGGAGGGATTGAGCGTCGCGATCCGGTTCCCCAGCGCGTCTCCGACAAAGCTGTCGGCAGCCGGGCGCACGTGGCGCTCGAAGACGGCCTGGGCCTCGGCCTCATAGCCCGAGGGCGAGCGGGCGTGAAGAAGTTCGGTGAGGAAGGCTGGGGGAGTGTAATGGGCCATCGTCGAAGCTGTGTGAGCGGTCAGTCTCGCCCGTTTCTCGGCCAATCGCAACGGGGAAAAAGGCCTTGGCGCCGAGGCGGGGACGTGGGAGCGTCCGCATCCCATGACCATCTATCCGGCGATCGACATCAAGGACGGACGCTGCGTCCGCCTGACCCAGGGGCGCGCGGACCGGGAGACCCTCTATGCCGAGGACCCGGCCCGGGTCGCCGAGGGGTTCAAGGCGGCGGGTTCGACGTGGGTGCATGTCGTCGATCTCGACGGAGCCTTTGCCGGCGAGCCGAAGAACCTCGCCGTTGTCGAGAGGATCGCCCGGCTCGGCCTCAGGGTCCAACTCGGCGGGGGGCTGAGGACCCGGGCCTCGGTGGACCGGGTCCTTTCACTCGGAATCGCTCGCGTGGTGATCGGAACCCGAGCGGCCGAAAGCGAGGAGTTTATTTCCGAGCTCGTGGCGGCGTACGGTGCCCGGATCGCCGTGGGGATCGATGCGAAGAGCGGGAAGGTGGCCGTCAAGGGCTGGGTCGACACGACGGAGATGACGGCCCTCGACCTGGCCCGCCGCATGGAATCCCTCGGCGTCTCGACGATCATTCACACGGACGTCGGGACCGACGGAATGCTCACGGGTCCCAATTTCGGAGCGCAGGAGGCGATGCTTGGCGCCGTGAGGGCCCGTGTGATCGCCAGCGGCGGCGTCGGCGCCCGCGGCGACATCCTGCGGCTCGTCGAGCTTGCGGGAAAACGGCCAAACCTCGATGGCGTGATTGTCGGGAAGGCGCTATACGAAGGGAAGGTCGACCTGGGGGATCTTCTCAGCCTAGGCACGGGCCAGGGGAGTGAATAGGTAGTCGCCCCCAACCATGGACTCTGGAGGTGTTGGGTCGGCTGCGATTGGCGTCCAACGGTATTCCAGCGCGCGCAGAATTCCGAGTACGCCTTCGACCTCTAGGTTGCTGTGAAAGGCGACAATGAGAGTGGGACGCGACTTGGCGAGGGTCCCCTTCATGCCCTCCAGGGCCTTGTGACCGTGTCCTTCAACGTCGATCTTGACGAATTGGTGAGCCCTCAGCTCTCCGTTCTCAGGGCGCAGGGAGCGGATGGTAATCAGCGCGCATAAGGATTTCCCGGCATCGCCCAATCTCACGAAAATCGCGCGAATTTAGTTCGCCTAAGGTGAGCCCAGAACGCAGATTAGGGCCTTATAATCAATATCTTCCACATCAAGCCTTCAGGGACGACGCCCGGAATATGAAGGCGCTCGAGTTCACGGTCGAGTGCGACCTACGAAACGGCTTCGCCCTGGGCGGGGGTGAATTGACCCGTGAGATTTTGGGACGCCTGCGCGTACCAGTCGGAATTAAGGGCTCACTGCTCAGACCCGCAGAGACGAATGTCTCGGAAGCGAAACCGTAGGCAGCTTTCCCCTCTTCAACTCGGGAGCCTTCCTTCCGGCGGGTTAGGAGTTGGTGACCTGTGCCCGCCTTCAGTACTCAGCGAAATAGAGCGATGTCAGGCCGAAGCTGGCCCCGGAGTCCGCAATTGTGCAGATGGCTCCCGTTTTTAGCCGGAGCCGTCGCCAATGCGAGCGGCCTTCGAAGTCACCAAACAATCCACCGATGAGTTGGCTTCTTGAGGTCAAGCCCTTAATCTCCAACGGTGAGTCCTCACTCGGCCGATTCCATATTTTGATAGGTGAGGTCCGTAGATGCGCTCCTTAAGCCTTAAGCTGCAGTTCATTGGGAATATTGGCCCTCGCCAGCGGGCGAAATTCAAGCGGTATAGCTCTCCCTGAAAATTGCGAACAGGCTTGTTCACAAAGAGAGTTGATTGAGTGTGAACGGAACGACGCAAATGACTGCGCAGGCCTGCCATAGCGAGCTCAGCCATATACTCAGCGTTAATTCATCCTGAAACGACCAAGCCATGAGCACGATGAGGATCATCCCTGGATACGAAAGGATCGGGCTTTCCGACGCCCAGCCGCTGATCTTTTTATAGAGTCCGCCGAAGACATATCCAATCATGCAGATACCACCGAAACCAAAGTTGGCATATGCTTCCGCTAGCAGTCCAAATCCGATCGTTGTCCGTTGCGTGTCCTCCACGCGCTGCAACCCATAATAGATGGCCAACGTATAGGTACTGATGTGTCCCACAGGCTTTTCAGGCCAGAAGATACGCGGCACAAACTGGCCCGGAACCTGGGCATAGGTCTCTCCGTACAGGTACGGCCGCTTGTCGGGAGTTACCGAGACGACGAGGCATATGATCTGAATGAGCGAAGTGCGGTCGAGTAGCGTGTGTTTCTCCAACGTGGCCCCTCCGTTTGGCGCCGGCAAAAGTCCGTCGTTGATCCATTCACCGAAGAATGCTGGCAGGTCCGCAATCGTCGGCAGTGGGGCGTTACCTCCCCAATACTTATCCCTCATCGCGCTTTTCCCTTGGTGCAGGACAGCGAAAAGAGGCAAGAGGATGACCGTTGCCGCCAAGGGAAACTTCTTGCTTCCTGATACATAACCCAGAAGGGCGAGGAGCAGGGTCGAGAGAGCCTGCACCAGAAAGAGCGACACGAGGCTGGATGCAACCAGCACTGCAAGTTGCAGGGCAAATCCTGTCTTCTTGTAATGCGGCAGTTCGCCCTGGCCCCAGCGGCGACATCCGACAAACGTTGCGATTATGCCGAGCCCAAAGCAGACTGCCCTTATGGGCCCTTCCAGATTGTCGGGTATCCAATTCGTGAAGTTTTCCGCCAATGTGTATGCGATCGCGAGAAACATGCCGTACCCCAGGTATTTCGATATCTCACCCGATACTGCATTTTTCCGCCATAACGCCGTTCGTTTGGGCTTAGCCGTCGTCTTCAAAAACGTTGTGATGGCGACTGCCTGAAACAGGAGCACGGCGATCGCCGTCTTTGTAATCGTGTCTCGGTCGTAGGTCAGCAGTTGGTCGTGCCCGCTCACCAGGGGAATGCCGTAGGCGGGAACCATCGTGACCATGAACGTTTCAAATGCCGGCAGTTCAAACCGAGCGTGCCTCACCCAAATCAATCCCGGCAAGAATCCCAATATGACGACTAACAGCCCAAGAAAAATCTGTAGCTGATCCTCAACTTTGCTGGTGTAGGTCAGGTAACCAAGCGCCGACCCGAGAAGCGCGAGACTGATTCGAAACAGCTGTGTGGGCCGACTCGCCATTCCCTGAATTTCAAATGCGCGGCCCACATACGACGATTCTTCTGCAACTTCCGGGGTGTCCGTGGGCTCGGGAATCATTGCGATGTCTTCTCGGAGGGGATTGCGCGGTCGAAAAGGGCGCACTGTAATCGAGTGAGCTCGTCGGCCAGGTAATGGGCTTCAAAATAGCTCTTGTTGCGGGTGGGTAGCGAACCCGGTGGGAAACCAGAAAGAGCCAGGTCGAAAAACCTGTGAATCTCTTTTTGGGCGACATCCGTCGTCCCGAGAACATCAATACTGACGAGGTATGAGCAGGAAAGCTCCCTGAGAAGGTTTTCCATTACGCTTTCTTTGAAGACGAGCCCAAGCATTGGAAGACCCGCCAGGTAATAGAGATAGACCTTGGAGGGGGAATATGCCGGATCGCTGGAACCAGGTAGAAGCAGGACGTCGGTATCCAGCTGGAACCTGAGGGACTCGAGGAAGCCGATACGATACGGGATCTCTTCGACCTGGTCGACGACACCAAACTCCGTTGCAAGCGGAAGGACCGTGAATTTGCCCTTCCCGGGCTCCACATAGCTCGTGCCGATGAAATGGAAACGCAGTTGTCTGGCCTGTTCCGGCTTCAGCGCCTTGTACGAACGCAACGCGGCGAACAGGACTGAAATCGCCTGCGGCATGACCGGACCAGATGCTCCGGTATACAGAAAATGCGTCGCCGAATCTGGGCGCGGCTTTGCCAGGGCTGAGGGTCGGAGGCCTCGCGCCAGGTCGAGATCCGCGGTGCTCGCGCCGAACCGAATTACCGCTTGGGGCTTGGACGAGAACCAGGGATACCGACCGGCGAGCTCGTCGAAATAGGCAGGCGAGACACTCACGAATCCTGACGCCTTCGCGTAGCACCAACCCTCGAAAATCCACGCGTTCAGGCGAGCGAAAAGATACTTCCAGCCGCCGGGCGGCTTCCGGGAGCCCGCACGCTCGTAGTAATCCGTGCGCCATGGATCCTGGATGTCGATCACGTAGGGAACGTTAAACCGCCACCGCCAAACACGGCCCAGCACGAAAGTCATGAACTGGGTGTTTGAGAAGAAAACGAGATCGAACTTCTCCCCGCCCAATAGGCGGCTTCCTGTGCGGAACAGAGAGGGCCAAGCGCGGAGACCAAGGTTCCCGATTCCAATCCACCCAGACCAATTCGGGCTCAAAGCCTTGACGTTAACCACGCGAACATCGCTGGGCACAGTCGACAGCAGATTTGGCTCGTTCACGCCGAGTTGCCAATCCTTGCCGACCGCAAGCACCACCGGTTCCCAGCCGTGCGCCCGGTAATAGGGCAGACTCATCCGCACCCGCTGCATATCCGGTGCGTTGATGGGCGGGAAATGCGGGCTGACGATGAGTACTTTTTTCAAAGTGGGGGGAACATTCGGCGAGTGAGACTTAGTCACCTAGCGTCCATTTCAAAGAAGAACTCCTCGGAGGACTGGAAGTATGAAACAAATTCAGCCGAGAGAACCGGCTGGTCCCACGGTGGAGTGGGGGCCATCTGCGAGCGGTAGAGGTCAAGCGCGCGCCGCTTTATCGCCTCGTATCCGGAGAAATCCGCCCGCCAGATTCTCCGGCTCGTGAATACGGGGCGGACGAGGCGCTGGGGGGCCCAAGAGGCCCATATGGGGTACTCCAAGAGGCGTGCTCGCCCGTTGGTCCGTCTGAGAGCACTCTGGATAAGGATAAAAGCCGCATCGTGCTCGGAGCTGCCGTCATGGCGGCATGGGAGGAAAATCTCATCGGGCCGGATCTGGAGAAGAAGGTCTGCGATGCGGTCGACAAGCGTCTGGAATTCACTCGGGTCAAGTCTACCGAGCGTTCCGTCACGGGCGTCAAGAAAATGGCTCCGCTTGCGATCGACGCCGAGGGCTCCGAGCGCCGCGAGCGCCTCGGAGCGTCTCTGTTTGCCGAGCTCCTCGGGGGGGAGCGTCGGATGCCCCAGATGCGATGCGCTCCCGTCGGTGATGTAGAGGACGTCCACCGGATTTGCCTCGAGGCGCTTTCCAATCATGAGGCCACCGCATCCAAGTGTGGCGTCGTCCTCATGAGGCGCAACGACCAGGCAGCGTACTTCGTCGGCCACCGAATAGGGTCGGGAGCGGGCTCGCGCGGCTGCCATGATCAAATTGTGGAGCGGCCGGCGGCAAGGTTTCTTCAATGCCTTTAACCAACGGCTGTTTCGCATGGAATTCATGCTCTTCGATGGCTTGCGAGGCGACGCCACCAACGGTTGCCTCTAAGCAACGCGATTGCCTCGGTCCAGTCCACCAGGCTGGAATTTATGTCGTGGTCGCCCCTCTGGGCGTCCGGGATGTCATTGCCCTCAACTCGGCGGATCAACTCGGGAAGCTTTTCGTAATAATTGGCGCAGCGGTATGGGGGATGCAGCGACCACATGCCTGGATCCGTGCCCAGGAATTCGAGCCTCACGAGACCGCGATCCCTCATGGCCCTGGTGAAGAGGTGCTCGGGCAGATCTTCCGGCGGGTTGCCTTCGACAAGCGCCTTAATGGAATTCCGCAATGACGGGGGACGGACGGGCCTTAAAGAACCTATCATCGATCGGAAACGTTCCCGGCTCATCAAGAACAGCCGGGTGCTCATCGTGCTGAACCTGAAGGCGAAGGCACGATCCGCTTCGGCAAGGCCGGCCTGGCTATGGAGTCGTCCGTCCTCCGCGGGTGGCCCGGGTAGGGGTGCGGAAAACAGAATTTCGGGGTGCAAAGCCATCGCTGCAGCTGCCTCGGCAAGCCAGGTGGGACTGCCTCCGCCAAAGAGCAGATCCGAATCCGCATGCAATACGAGGTCGTTCGATGCAGCATTGAGCCCGAAGAAATAGGAATAAAAGGGCCCTCCTCGAAAATCCTTTGCAGGGACAGGTCGGCCGCCGAAGAATTCGGCTGACACACCAGCCTGGGCTTGCGGGCCGTAATCTACTGTGAGCACGCGTGCGCCGGCGATTGACTGCGCAAACGGCATAATCAGGTCCTGGCCCTCCGCCCAGCGCTCCGAAAATCGCCCCGCACTCCGGTGAAAGTCGACCGTTAACAGGACTTCTGAGACCTGTCCGCGCCAAGCGCGCACCTGATGCTCCAGAAGGACTCGCGCGTGCCGATAGTCGGACGGCGCCAGACTAATCTGAAGCGTTGCCGGCGGGCGATTCATCGGGTTTGAGAGACAGGGCGGCGCAGTGCCGACTCGGCGGCGGCAACCAAACGCGGAGCCTCGCGTTCCCAGCAATAAATGTCCTCCGCCGCCTTGCGGGCCGCCTCCCCCATTGCGGCGAGTCGCTGGCGATCCGCGAGAAGAACGTCGAGTTTGGCGGTGAGCTCGGTGGTTTGGGACAGGGTTGCGATAATGCCGACACCTGGCGCTCGAGTGAGCACCTCGATCTGTCCGATCGTGTCGCTTGCGAGAACGGCGACTCCGGCGTTGAGATACTGCAGAATCTTATTCGAGATTGTGTAATTCTTGCTTGCCGGGAAATCCAGCTCAAGCGCGAGGCCGATGTCATGTCTGGCGATCTCCGAGGGCAGGGCGCTTGGTGGGGTCACTGGCAGGAATGTGAGACGTTCTCGGCGCTCTGCCGGCAGACGATTGATCAGCTTTGCCTTGTAGGCGGCGTCGACGTCGCCCAACAGGGTCAGGCGGCTTGGGTATACGGTATTCCTCCACGCGGAAATGAACAACTCAAGGCCCCGCCCCGGACCTATTGTCTGCGAGAACCAGAAAAGCGAAGGTGGGTCGATCTGGGACTTTCGCCTCGGCTCCGCCTGAAGGGGAAAAGAGTTGGTGATGACTAAGGGCAGGGTGCCGCCGAGCTCCGCATTGATGGCAGCCGCCATTGCGTGGGAGGTTGTGCTCGTGTACACAGATCGCTGAATGAGCTCACGCTCGGCACCGCGAATAAGGTGCATCGGGCGCGTCGCTCGCGTCTGGGGTAGGAGGTCGCGGGAATGCCAATCCTCAAAATCCGCCGCGACCCTGCGGCCCCTTTTAATCAGGTTGCGGCCAATACAGAACGGCATCTCCGTGTGGACAATCGTCAGGTCGGCCGAATAGGCCCGGGCCATCCGTCCAAGCGCGGCTGCCGGTCCGAGCGCTTGGGTCGATTGTACGCCGATCCGGGCAGCGTGCCGTGCGAGCCAGGTTCCAAGGCGGCTTGCAAGGGCCCGGGCGCCTTTGATTCCGCCTCTGGATACATGGTCCAGCGCGATCTTGCGAAACTTGGCTGACTTGAGGAGCTCGGCATCATAGGCCTCGAAGCGAAGGAGATTCGCCACGGTCATCACCGTGACGTCAAAGCCTGCGTCGCCTAGCGAGGTTGCCTCCTTGAGCGCCCGCGGGTTTCTGCAGAGAGGGCCGGAGGTCAGGATGAGTATCGTGGGAGCGGCGGCCATCAGGGGCTTCTCAGCGAAGCAGGAGTGCAAGGCGCTTGGCAAGGCGCCAGCCAAGCAGGCGGCGGGCAAGTTGAAATCTGGGTCCACCGGGAGGCTTGAGGTCCGAACCGCCCAGTGCGGCGACCAGCGCTGCCGCGCGGCGTCGGCAGACTGCTGCCTCGGGGAATGAGGAGTATATGAACTGCTGGAATGCGGTGGCGCACGCCCTGCGGGTGCGAGGGGAGTCCTCGGCGCAGCGCAGGCGCGCGGATGTGAGCTCCAGGGAGCGAAGGGCCGAATCCCAAGCACGCAGGGACTTGGACCCGCTCAGGCTCCTGGCGAGGCCCGACCGGTAGAACGAGGTCGCTCCCGGGCAAAAACGCACGCCGCGGGACGCCAGCACGACCCTTGTAAAATATTCTCCGTCATCGTCGAGGGTGAGCGATTCGTCCCATGGCCCCGCGCGCTCAACAAGCGACCTCGGTATCAGCCATGCAGCTGGGTGCATCATGGCGTCGCACGAGAGCTTCGTTACGACCCAGTCTATGGGCTCGGCGTTGCAGCACAACGGCTGGGGAGTGTTGTCCGCGTCAACTGGATCGCGGGTGAAGCGGCTCCAGGCGCAACACAGTGCCATATCGGGCCCGAAACCGTCGGCTAACTCGAGCTGGCGCGCGATTTTTTCCGGGGCCAGAAGGTCGTCGGCGTCGAGAAACTGAATAAAGGCGCCGTGCGAGAGGCGAAGACCGTGATTGCGCGCCGCGCTCGCACCGCGGTTTTCCTGGGTGACGACCGAGACTCCTTTGCCTTCGAAGGTGCGTGCAATAGCCAGGCTTTCGTCGGTCGATCCATCATCCACAAGGATGATCTCAGTTGGCGACCAGGTCTGCGCCAGGGCGGATTCGAGGGCCTGGGCAAGCCACGGGGCCGCGTTGTGGCAGGGGATGACAATGGAGACGAGCAGGGGCATGGCTCGGCCTATTCGTAGGCCAGGGCCGTGTTTTTCCAGGCGCATTCGCGGTGCAGAGCCTCGAGGCGGCCGCTGAGCCCGCGCCTTCGCCATGCGCGGATGATGCGCTGCACCGCCCGGAACTCGGCTCCGAGAAGGCGGCTGCCGAGACCCGCCCGATAAAGTTCAGGGTGTGCGCGGCCGTTTCGTAAGGCGTCCTCCGCCCAGCGCTCCTGAACCTTCGGGTTGGACGTCTTGGCGTCGGTGTGTCGCCGGAAGACCCCAAGGGGCCAAGGGACGTGCCGTATGTGAAGTCCGGGCAGAAGCCGAATCCAGAGCTCGTAATCGAGCGCGCAATGCTGTTCCTCCCAGATCGGTTGGCTCCGCGCGGACGCCCAGAAGGTTGCGTGAGATGGCACAAGTCCAGGATACCTGGTGTAGCGGCTGGCTGCGAGGTTTGAGATCACGTGGGTATAGCGGCCGGAAGCCTGGTCTAGGTCCAGCGAATCACCGTATATGAATTCTGCGCGGGTCCTCATCCGCATCTCGGCTACCCGGCGCAGGGCGCCGGGCAAGTAGAAGTCATCGCTGTTGATCCAGCCCTGAAGCTCCCCTGAGCCCAAGCTGAAGCCGACGTTGATTGCATGGCCCTGGCCGCGGTCGGGCGCCGACCGCGCGAAGCTCAACCACGGGCCGTATCGCTCGATGATGCCTTTCGTCCCGTCCGACGAGCCGCCGTCAATCACGATACATTCAAGGCGGGGATAGTTCTGCAGAACGACTGAGCGAAGTGTCTCCTCTAGAAACTCCCCCTGTTGATAGGAGGGAACCACGATCGTGAGTTTGGGCCACTTATCGCCGGAGGCGGCGAAGGGCGCTGTCTCGACGTCCCACGGCCAGCCCTGGCGCCCGGCCGGGGCTGGTGGGAGGGCCGTCAGGAGTCCCTCCGGCTGATAGCGGACCTCTGCCAACGGCCGACTCGTTCCTGCGGCAGCGAAATCCCGGCGGTAGGCGTCCAAGTCCGGCAGGGTCTGGAAATACGGTGCCGTCATGGGCGCGGGACCAGCAGGAACGTCTCGCTAACGCCCGTCTGCAACCTGAGGTTTGATGGCGTCGATACCGGAGCCAGGCCGGGAACGTTTAGCACGTCGAACCTGGCCTGGTTCGCGAGGTCCAAAAGGCGTTCGGGCGGGCAGCCGTAAGCGGCAAGGTTCTGGCGATTCCATTCCAAGAGAACGGTGGGTCGGGTCTCCTCCAGGCAAGCGAGCCCTCCTCGCAGGACATCGCCTTCGCCGCCTTCGACATCGATCTTTACGAGGCATACATCGGGTCGCCCGAACTCCATCCAAATCGCGTCGAGCGTGGTCAAGGGCACCTTTATCACCCGGCCTGACGGCGCCCGCCCGGTGTCCTTGATGCCGTCGAACACCGAATGGGACTCAGGCGATGTGTGAAACTCAATCTCGCCCTCGCTATGCCCGAGGGCCTTAGAGACGAGCTTCCAGCGCCCGCGATTCCCGCTTTCGGCGATGGTTTTCGAGAGGCAGCCCGCGGTGCGCGGCGACGCCTCAATGGACACGACCCGCAAGCTCGGCTCCGTGCTCAACAGCGGGGCGGACATTAGGCCGATATTGGCGCCTATGTCGAAATACCAGGAGTCCGGCCGCACGGCGGCCTGCAGAATCTTCAGGTTTTCGTGCTCGTAAATACCCTGTGCGCAGGCGAGCTCAAATGCCACGGATCCTGGCGGAAAATGAATGCGCTCCCCCCAATAGGGAAACACTCCCTTGAAGCCCGGGCACCGACCATAGAGCCATCGTTTGTAGCTGTTTTTTAGACTCATCAGGGGAGGTTGCGCCTGGATTATTGCGAGAACCGGCGCCAACCGTATCGGAAATACCAACGTTTCGAGGAAGCCACATAGTGGTGCATCACCGCGCGGGGAGCAAGAACCTCGCTTCTTCCAGGCATTGTCACGTAGTCCGATGCGGGTGCCACGGCGCATGGGCCGCGGCGCGCGGCGATCATCGCAACGAGGGCTTGTTCGAGGTAGTAGTTCGTTCGCTCGGTCCCGATCAAGCCGGTGCACCAGGCTTCAAGCTCGTCCCAGTCGATTTCATCGCTGCGCAGGCCGCAGAGGCCGACATTGACGAGCGCGGGAATGGGGGCCCCTGCCAGGCGCTCCATCAGCGTCCTGCTGTAGCCGTAGCTTTCAGAGCAGTCAACGGCATGGAGGGGCTCCGCCGGAGCGGACAGCCAATCGAGCAGGAATTTGGGCTTCCGGTAAAAGAGAAGGTCGGAATCGAGGACCAGCTTCCATCCTGCCGCGCCAAGGTGAACGTCCGTGAGCTTGCGGATGTTCGGGTAATGGAGCCAACGTTCACGGATTGCAGGGAAGCGCTCGGTCGGAAGGTACTGGTCGAGCCTTGCCCGGAGTTCGTTCGATTTGATGATGCGAACCCCGGGCCCAAGGCCCGCCAGCCGGTCCGTCAATTCCTGGTCGAGGCTCCCGTCATCGTAGAGCTCGGCGCGAACCGTTCTCTGCGCCGCGCGTGCGAAAGAATGGAGGCAGAATGCGCTTTGATACCAGAACTGCCTTCCGGTCATCAAATGGAGCGAGACGGGTTGTGATCCGGGAAACTCGGGCAGGACCGGAAGGCGCTCCGCAGAGGCCTCCATCTCGCGTCTCTGGCGCTCGGTGTTCCACTCGGCGATCGGACCTCCATTGGCAATCGACCTGCGAAGGCGACCGACCGGCTGATAGTAAAGGCTGAGCAGCAGCTTTCCCGGGGTGATCATCGGCGTGGCGCGACCCGTCCGTCAAAGTGGCCGCAGGCGCCGTTCCAGCGGACGTGGGCTGCGGCGGAGGACCAGGCGTGGTAGGTGAGCCATGCCTTGGTCTTGCGGATCACGGCACCCGCCTTTGAAAGCGGCGGCCAGGGATTCGCCTCGTGGAGCGAGAGTACCTGCATCCACGATTGCTGGATTCCCCGGTTCAGGCGGGCGAGGTATCCGGATTCGAGCCGACTCGGCGGAATGACATGAACGAGCTCAAGTTCGGGAAAGTAGCCGACCTCCCATCCCGCACTCATGGCACAGAGGACAATGTCGTTGTCGCCGCCGGAGCTCAACTCGGAGCCCCGTCTGTCGCTGATGCTGGCCGAGGGCGCAGAGAGCCAGCTTTCCCATGCCCCCCTCCGAAGTGCCATCCCGGCTCCAATGGGTGCGAAGGGCGGATACCTGTCTTGCCTGGCGGCCAAAGAGCGGGAGCCTGCGGAGACTTTCTCCTCGGCTCCCAGATCACGCAGAGCGAGGAGAGGGAAGAACTCGCGAGTCCATTCTGGTGGTTCCACCTCGAAGCGCGGCGAGGATCTGCCGCCCGCAACGCCGACGCGGGGATGCCTCGCAAAGATGTCAATCGTAAGTTCAAGATAACCGGTCCCGAGGATATTGTCGTCGTCCACAAGCACCGCAAACTCGCTGGATACGGCCCGAAAGGCGAGCCGGCGGGCGGCGCTTAACCCCAGTTCAGGCTCGCGAATCACGCGAAAGCGAGCCGGGGCGTGCTTCGCTAGCCAAGCCGAGTCGGGAAACCGTGTTGAGGCGTTGTCAATGAGCAGGGTTTCCCAACGATTCGCATCAAGCGTCTGGGCTCGGAGTCCCTGCAAGGTCTCGCGCAAGCGCTCCGGGTCCGGGTTATGAGCCGGAATGATGACGGTGATGGCGGACGTCATTTGCGCTGGTCATCGACCCCGAAGAGTGGGCGGCCGGCGACTGCGATGCCAACCGGCCGTCGCGGGTCGTGCGAACGCGCGCAGAAGCCATACAAGGCACTTCAGGCCGATTTTGCGAATTGTGCCAGCCATTCAAGTTTTTGCTCGCGGTTCTTGGTGCACGGATTGCGGAAGACCTGGTCGTTGAGCACGAGCAGGTCGATCTCCGTGTTGACGAAACATTCCCAGGCCTCCGATGCCGTGCGCACGATCGGCTGGCCCGACACGTTGAAGCTGGTGTTTATTAGAATGGGCACGCCAGTGAGGATGTGGAACGCCTTGATCAGACGGTGAAAGTCAGGATGAACGTTCTCCCTCACGGTTTGAAGCCTGGCCGAAAAATCGACATGCACGACGCTCGGGATGCGGCACCGGGGGAAGTCCAGCCGGTCCTTGAGGCTTGCAAAACTCGCGGGCAGCGGGGTCCTCAGGGCTGGAAGAAGGTTCGCCGTGTAGTTCATGTAATCTGACTCTTCTGAGGAGTCGAACCAGTCCTTCGTTTGCTCGGCGAGTATGGCCGGAGCGAACGGCCGAAAGGACTCGCGGAACTTCACCTTCAGGTTGAGCACTGATTGCATGTTGGGCTGGCGTGGGTCGGCTAGGATCGACCGCGCGCCTAACGCTCGAGCGCCCAGTTCCATGCCGCCCCGAACCCAGCCTACGACCTTTCCGTCGGCCAGCTGGCCGGCAATAAAGTCGTGCAGATCCCCCTCGTAGGCCACGCGGTAGGCCTGAGCCTCTTGTGGGACCGGGCCCGGTTCGGATCCAAGGTAAAAGCCGCGGTCGTCAATGGTCTTGAATTCCCCTCCAGCGCGCTCGCGTTCAAAAAGGAGCGCGGCGCCCATCCCGCTTCCCATATCCCCGCCCACCGGGGAATTAAATAGGCGCCCAAAAATGTGCGCTGATCTCAGCTTGCCAGCCGCGACACAGTTTTGCGCACAGCCGCCGCAGAAGAGCAGGTTCTCCTCGCCGGTCTCGGAGCGCACAAATTGCGCCATCTTGAAGACCTCGTCCTCGAAGATCTGCTGCAGTGAGGCGGCGATGTCCACGTGCTCCTCGGTCAAGGGATCCTTTGATTTTCGCACCGGAACGCCCGTTGCCCCAGCGACAAGGGGGAGAGCCGCCATCATGGACGGCCATTCGAAGCGAACGGGGCAGCGGAGGCGAAGACCGCCGCGGTCATCCGTGGAATACAGGCGAGAAAGCTTCTCTTTAAACCGAGGGCGGCCGTACGGAGCCAGTCCCATCACCTTATATTCGGAGCCAAACGAGAGGAAGCCCAGGTAGTAGGTGACCAGAGTGTAGAAAAGGCCGAGACCGTTCTCGTAAGACTGTTCCCAGAGCAGGCGCAGGCCCTTGCGGTCGATCACGCCTGCGCTTGCGCTGTAGTCCTCGCCCTTCCCGTCTAGGCAAAGGAATGCGGATCGTTCAAAAGGAGCCGTGTGAAATGCTCCCGCGACGTGGGAGAGGTGGTGCCACGCATAATGGAAGGAAGCCTTCGGGAAAAGGGGCCGCGCCAAGCGTTGGTAGAGTCCACCCCATTCTTCGGGCAGGATTCTGCCTAATGAGCGCGTTAGAAGGTTTCCCGGACGCCCAGAAAGGTCGAAAAGTCGGCTCTGCAGCGGCTTCTCGGCAAACACGACGTCGGTAATGTCCGACGGCGATATGCGCCCGAGGGCCAGGCATTCAGCTATCGCATTGTTGGGGAAAGAGCCGTCGTGCTTGACCCTAGTAAAACGCTCCTCCTGAGCCGCGGCGATCAGCCTCCCATCGAGAATAAGCGCGGCATTGGCATCGTGGCCCAAGACGCCCCCAATGCCAAGCACAGCGGATGGACGATAGTTCGCTTCAGAATACGTACTCAGCGGGGTCATGAACTATCAGGATAGCGTGCGATTGCAATGAACCTTGCCATCAGGTGGGTAATCTCCGTTTGGGGTGGCGTCGGGCCCCCCTCCCATGGTCCGTCAGAGTGCTTGGTTGGTCCACGGTACCATCGTCGGGTTTGTGCGCACAAAGTAACAATCGAGCTCGAGTAGGGCCATGCCTGGCGGTTGGTCGTGGCCCGTCGGGAAAAGACCGCTTAGCGCAAAGCCCTCGCGTTCAAGATAACACAGAAGGTCAGTTAGCCGCGTAGATCGCTCATAGATGGGAATTGTGCTCGCTTCGGCCAGCACGGCGCGCGCGTCCCTAAGGGTCCCGACGGCACCGGCAAGCACCTCAAGATCGTAGCCTTGGGTATCGGTCTTTAGGAGAATTTTCCGCGAGCCCTTCTGGACGATATCTCCAATTAGGTCATCTAACGGCGTGATCTCGACACACTCGGTGCCAACAGCCTCAACCTCGGCGCCGAATCGATTTCGTCCAAATTCATTGATGGCATTGAAGGATGAGAAGGTTGAGTTCGTATATGCGACGAGCGTGCCCATCCCGCGTGTTCGGCCCAGCGCTTCCGGCCGCACGATCCACCTTGAATCGCCCGCAGCGCGGGATTCTAGGGCCTTCCTAGCCGAGCTCAATGGCTCGAAGGAGACAATGTCGCCTGCATAGCCAACCCTTCGAACCAAGTCCGCAAATTGGCCCGTATTGGCCCCGACATCGATGACAAGATCGATGGCCTGCTCCCTCAAGAGATTCCGAAGATGCGAAAACGAGGCCAGGTGCGGCAGATGGCTCTCCCATTGCAACGTGCTGTTCGGGGCCAATCGGAGCTGTCGGTAAGCCACAAGAAGCTCCTGCAAAACGGGGTCGCCAGTGCGGTGAACAAGATCAAAACCCGAGCGCCTTACCAGCGATTTAAGCCAGGAACGAATCATGGAATGCGGATCCTGTTGGTCAATGCGCCCCGAATAGCTAGGTTTTTCAGCGAAAGGGCGGGCCATTCAATCCAATGCCAGCTTGCGGCGGCCAGCAGTCCCGAGCCGAGAATGCTGGCGAGCAGAAAGGCTGGATAGCCGAGCGCTGCGACGCCAAAATGGGCGAGCATCTGCTCGACCGGGTATCCGTAGATATACATCCCATAACTATAGTCGCCACCCACCTTATTGGCGAAGCTTGTAAATGGCAATCGTCCGGCGAGCCAGAACAGGGCCGGCGGCATGCCCCATGGTCTCAACCAGCGGTGGATGCCCCAGTGCCAGCTTACGATCAGCAATGCGCACGCCACAAGTCCCGGCCAAAACGCTCGCATCCACACCCGGGCGGCTCCCGGAATGAGCGCCCACAGGGTGCCGGCGAAAAAATACATCGTGAGAACCTTCCCAGGGGTGTCAAAGAGGCGGCCGACCATCGGCGGCACCCATGTTGCAGGAGAAACGATGCACCGGACCGAATAGAGCCCAAGTATACAAAGGAGAAGCGCTGCGCCGATCGAATCTTTTGGGCCAAGCAAGCCGCTGGCCCCGAGGGCAGCGACCATTAGGTAACACGCGCTCTCGTAGAAAAGCGTCCAAAGAGAGCCGTTCAAATCTCCGGGCCAGGGGACATCTGAGGGTAGATTTCCGATGGAGACCTGAGTGTTCGGATTTAGGAGGTTGTGCGCGATATAGCCAGTTGTGGACGGTCTCAGCGGAAAAAATCTCCGTGGTTGCCCCGTGTCGTGTGGCAGATGATCGGGCCGAATACCAGTGCGGTCACTACGATGCAGCCCCAGAGAGTCGGTCCAAGGCGCAAAAGGCGGCACCACAGGAAGCGCCCTAGTGAAGCGCGCCGGATCCAACTGGTAGCGATCAATGATCCGTTGAAGACGAAGAATGCCTGGATACCGACCGTGCCGAGTATGAGCGATCCACCTGTCCAGCTTTGAAAGGAATCCTCTCCAAAGCCGCCCAATAGATGCGCATGGGTGTAAAGCACCGCGAATGCGAACAACAGACGAAGGAACGAGATGCTGTTTCCGCTCTCATCGTCTGGGGCCGTGTGGTCATGGCGGACCCTTGTGTCGGGGCAATTCGACGAGAAACTGGCGGTGGATTTTTAACGGACTGCAGGCGTCGCCGGCGATCGCAAGCATTCGCGCGGACAGCGATTGCCAGGTGCTTTCTCGGGATAACTGCGACACGATCGAATCCAGAGCGTCCCAGTTGGCGTGTTCGAGTACGAGCGGCCAGTTGTTTCGACGGGCCCAATTGACCAGTGGATTTCCGGGCGGCGCTGCGAGGAGGATGGGAAGGCCAAGGTGGCTGAATTCAATCAGGCGACTAGGGAAACCAAGCGGAGGGTGAGCGTATTCCGAGGGATCCAACGGATACATGATCGTGAGTGCGCTTGCCTCGAGGGCAAGGAATCGGAGAGCTTCCGCGCTCGACGGAAAGGAGCTTTGGTGCCTGAATCGGATACCTGTCGCTCGAAGCTGCGCCAGGGCAGGATTATCGCTAGGTGTCACGACGAGGAGGCTGCCGCCACGCTTCTCTAAGGCCGCCGCTACGGCGGCCAGATAGCCGACATGGTAGGGATGGAACGCGCCGGCGTGGGCGATGACAGGGATTGGCCTGAACTGAGGATTCCACCCTCCGGCGGGCGCCGAGTCCCTTTCCGGCACGGCCGCAAGCGGGCGAACGGCTCCCGGCCTACATAAGGGAGTCAATGCGCAGCCTAGCTCCTCGGAGACGGTCCATACACGGTCGGCATCCCGCAGCACCTCCCGCATCAGTCTTTCGCCGTCACGCTCCTGTCTGGCGGGCAGGCCCATTTCGCGGAAAAGGTCGTGGACCCAGACGGCTAGGGGCACGCCCCAGAAGCGGGCAAGATAAAGAGCGGTTAGGGACGAATGGCCCCAAAGTACGGTCAGAACGCAGTCGGGAATGGGCCGGGTCCACGCGGGATTTGACCGCATCGAACGGTACCAAAGACCTGCGCGCAGCCACTGTGTCAACGGAAGCATGTTGCTTGAAGGAGGCCACCAGAATCTCCTTGCTGGAAGGGGCAGGATTTTGAAACCGTGCCCGGGGGGCAGGGGGCGGATTGCGGCAGCCGGAGGGGAAACCGTCACATCCCACCCTGAGTCAACCAGACCCCGAAGATGGCGGTATACCATCACCTCTCCACCACCAGGCAGCGCCGGCACCATATTGCTGACGTAGAGCAGTCGAGGCCTGGGGATTTTATCTACCATCTCAGAAAATGGAGCGCGCGGGCAAACAGCAGGTGTCGCAAGCAAATGGGCGAATTCCGATTCTACAGGTGCCAGCGAGGCGCCTTTCGGCCGCAATTTGCGCGCAGATCCGAAAAACGCTGGGTATCACGGCAGCCGTAACGTTTGGCGAGGTCCATCCAGTCAAAATCCTAGATATTCTCTCTCATAGGAGATTGGTGCCATGGTTGGCCAAGTTCCCAAGAGCCTTTCGTTCGGAGGAAGAATTGTGGTCGACCTCGAAGAAGGTCAATTCGACACCGTGATCCATGTAAGCGAAAAAACATTTTGGGGAGACGGGATCGCAACTTCGGCCCCGTTTCTGGTCGAGCGACTTACGTAAATGGTGGCAAATGCGGTAAAACTCGACGCCGCCCCTTTCTCTGTAGCGGATTCGCTCGATGAATCCAAATTTCCGATGCTTGGATTTTAGGCACGCCCAGACGCCTACGGCGCGCAGAAAACCTCTCGACGACCCGACTCTCATTGCGGACAGGAATTGAAGCAGATGATCGCCGGCATAGACATTCCGCTCTAGCTCGCCTTTCGTCGTCGGTAGCGGGCTTGGAGAACAACTAGCCACCGAACCGGAAGAAACGCCCGTGCGGCGCGAAGTAGGGGGTTGGATGTGCTAGGGACATTCCAATCGAGGCGTCGGCACAGGTCGAGGCAACGTCTTGCGACCTCTAGGTGCATGTTCTCGGTTAGGAGCCACGCTGCGAGGTTCTCGGATGCAGCCGCTATAATATCTCGGTACCGCGAAGGCAGGCTATCCGCGTAAGTCTCCAGCAGGCGGGCCTGGCATTCGCTCATTTGGGCTAGGTTGGCGCTGGCTCCAGACTGGTGGCGCATGCCGACTGCCAATACCTCGGGCAACAACCGGTAGCGCGCGCCTGCCTGGGAAAGCCGGACCTGAAGGTCGGCATCCTCCCAAGTGCGAAGGGTCTCGTCGAAGCCGCCGATCGCCTGAAGCGAAGCGAGGCGAAACACACACGCGATCACGCCGATTGGCCTAATCAAGTTGGCGGCCACGGGATCCCTTGCGAGTCTTTCGCCGTCATAGCGCCACGCGATCTCGAGGTTCCCGTTGGATTGGGTGACCCAGTCCATTTGGCAGACTGCAACATCGACTTCAGGTGTGAGCAGGGCCGTCATCTTTTCGACGAAATGGGGATCAAAGAGATCGTCGGCGTCGTGAAAATGCACCCAGTCACTGCGCGCTCGCTCAATCAAACTGTTGCGGGCGAATGCAGGTCCCCGGTTGATCTCGCCGCGAATTATTTCTAGGCCGAGGTCCTGGGCTGCACGGCTGGTGTCGTCGGAGCTTCCGTCGTCGTAGCAGATAATATTGGCAAATGGAACCGTCTGGGCGCGAACGGAGTCCATGAGCCGCTTGAGATACGGAGCCGCATTGTAGCAGGGCACGAGCAAGTCGATCCGGCTCATAGCCTCCGCATCCAAAATCTCGAGAATCGCGTGCTCGATGCCGCGATTGCCCTAAGGGGGGGTGAAATGGCCGCCGGCGCGTCCGCGCGTGTCTCCAGGCGGACTCCAGGCAGCAGAATCTCAATGCCTCGGGTTCCGCCGAGCCGCCACGGGCCCAAAACTCCCACGTGGGCGAGGATTCGTGCGAAGCAAGCCGCCTGTGGGGCGTCGTCGTAGTCGATGATAGCGGTCAGGCGCGCGTGTACCGCGCTCGTCGAGCCCAGCGCTGGAATGCTGGACGAATCCGAGAGAAAATCCAGCCTTAGCAACTCCGTGCCAAGTCCTTGGGTTCCCATCCTATCCATCTTTTGCCATGCCTGGTCGCCCGCCAGCACTCGGCGGGCCCCGTCTACACGTCTCACCCAAAACATTTGACTAAACTTGAACTGTGCGCGGCGAAAGAAATAACGAAATCGGCTCAATTGACCTTCGCGCCGTAGCTCGTGAATGTGTAGTCCAGTGCGGTCGTTCCTTGGTACTGTGTCGCATAGGGCACCAGTTTTCCTCGCGGCAAAGGCGGTCGCACCTCAAGGTGGAAACGATCGCTGAATTCCTGGTGTTCATTTCCGGTGCGTAACACCAACCCGACTCCGTAGCCTCCCCCGACAAGCGGAAGCTTGGCGATATCCCCCTCAAAGCTGAGGCTATGACCGGCTTCGATTACATAAGGGCCGGCCACGTCGCGCAAATCCACCATCGCCACTCGGAAACCCGAAGGATCGTTTATGACCAGATGGAAGTCGTGAATCGTGGTACGGGTCCGAGACGCGAGCGAGATCGCGAACTTTATGGGGTCGCCGACCGTGACAGGATTAGGCGAGATCTGAAAATCCGACAAAAGGAGGCCATCGGTGAGCTCTCCGGAACGCGCGGTCTCCCGCTCGCTCGCCGCCCTACGAAGATATTCGTTTATCATAGCCGAGGTTGCTCCGTAGCCGGCCACTCGTCCCTGGTCCAGATAGAGAATCCGTGTCGAAAGGTGTTCCATCGCCTGCATGTTGTGGCTGACGAAGATGACGGTCCTTTGGCGATCGGAGGAAATAGAATGGATCTTACCGATACATTTTTTCTGGAACGAGGCGTCTCCGACGGCCAGTACCTCGTCCACGATGAGAATCTCGGGCTCTAAGTGGGCGGCGACCGCGAAAGCGAGCCGAACGTACATTCCGCTCGAGTATCGCTTTACTGGAGTGTCTATGAACCGTTCGATCTCCGCAAAGGCCACGATCTCGTCAAATTTTCTGCGAATCTCAGAGCGCATCATCCCCAATATGGCGCCATTTAAGTAAACATTCTCCCGGCCGGTAAGGTCCGGATGGAATCCGGTGCCCACCTCGAGGAGCGACGCAACCCGGCCGCGCAGTCGAGCCCGGCCGGAGGTCGGCTCGGTAATGCGGCTTAGGATCTTAAGAAGGGTCGACTTGCCGGCTCCATTGCGTCCTATTATGCCCAGCACCTCGCCCGGCTCGATCGAGAAGGAAACGTCGCGCAGGGCCCAGAATTCCTGGGAAGCCAGCGGCCGCTTGCCGGCCTCCGGCGCAGCCTTCCGGCCAAAAAGGTTAAACGAGTCCCAGTGCCGCGCGAATTCCTCGCGGAGCGAGGTCGAGCCAATGGAACCTAGTTTGTAACGCTTCGAGAGATTCTCTACCTCAATGATGGACCGGCTCATATGACGTCCACAAGGTTCCGCCCCACGCGCTGGAAAAGGAGGATGCCGCCAATGGAAATAAGCAGGGTGATCACGATCGAATAGACAAAAAGCAACAGGGTGGGGGTGCCTACTCCGAGGAGAACCTGTCGCGTCGCTTCAAGCGGGAACGTCATCGGGTTCAGCTCAAACACCCATAACCAGCGCGCAGGTACGCGGGTCAGTGGGAACACGACCGGCGTTGCATACATCCAGAGCTGGAGGAGAAAAGCTGAGAGAATGACGAAGTCGCGGAATTTCGCGGCGAGGGCCGCGATCCAAAAACCGATTCCGAGGCTCAGGAGCGCCACCTGAGCAAAAATAAGGGGCAGCAACAGAACCGAAGTGGTCATGTGAAAGCTTGCACCGCGCGGCCCGAATTTTTCGAAAAGGAATATCAAAAGAAACGTCGCGAGCTGGATGCCCAATGCCACAAGGTTGGAAAGCGTCGAGGAGAGCGGCACGATCAGGCGCGGGAAGTACACCTTGCCGAACATGTTCGCGTTCACGAGGAACGTGGTTGCGGTCGACTGAAACGTCATCGAGAAGAAATTCCAGGGAAGAAGCCCGCACATATAGAACAGCGACGATGGCACGCCGTTGGTCGGAATGCGGGCAACGCGCGAGAATATCACCATGAAGACGATCGTGGTCAGTACCGGTTGGATGACGTTCCAGAGTGGCCCAAGGATCGTCTGCTTGTAACGCGAAACGATGTCGCGTCGGGCCAGTTGCCAAAGCAAGTCGCGATAGGCGTGCAATTCCCGCCAAGAGAACCACGACCATCCGTGGCTTGGTTGGATCACGGTCTCTATGAGAGCCGGAGGGGAGGGTGAAGGAGGCTTGGAGGTCAATGGAAGATCAACGGCACGGCTCCGACAAATCCAGTAACGTATCGACCGATTGGAGGCACAATCAAATTTTTGGGGCCGAGAGCTGGGCTATCCCGCTCCCCTTTGTACCCGAATGAACCGGCTAGCGGGAACGGGTCCATGACAATCGGGATCCTCGCGGGAGGGCTTCCCTCCCATCTTGGTAAAGGGCGCCGTCAAAATGAACGGATTCGTTAGATCCATAAACCAGGCCATAGGCGCCTGAGGACACTCCTCGAGGCCGATTGCAGGTTCTTTCGGAGACCGCGATAGGCGTCGCCGTTCGAACCAAAACCGACGGGCTCGCAGTTGCACGGCCAGCGCATGATCACGCGCGGGTCGGATCGGCGCGGGTAGAGGCTGTCGAAAAGTGCCGGCTCGATAAACTGCCGACGATTCCAAGGCGGTGCAGGCACCATGGTGGCGGGAATTCCGGAAAGCTCCGCCTCGTAAAAATTCCGATCGAAAATCGCGAGCGCAACGCAGGTGATTGGGTTTCCGGGAAGGCCGAAGGGCCGGAAACCCTTGGAGTCGGCCGCTATGAGGAAGTCGGATGGAAGGCGGCCAAGCAGCCGACTTATGTCCGGAAATGTGTATCGGCCCGTGGCCTTGATGAAATAGCGCTCCTCGTGCAGAAGTTTGCTCTGCTCCAGGGCTCGATTGACCAGAAGGAATTCGCTGTGGCCATAGCTCATGCCCAGGGCCGGAGCCGGGAAATCAAATGAGAGGAATTCGACCGGGAAGTCCGCCCGTGCGGAGACGCGGGCCATTTTCTCAAGCTCGCCGAGCGGATAATTGGAATTATCCGCGAATACCAGGCCTGCGATTCGTGGGTCCTGCAACGAAAGCCAAAACCTGAGCCCCTCCTTGTAGTCGTTCAAGCGAACGCTCGAGTTTGATCGCTTCAGCCCCTCGCGTACGCCCGGCTTTGGTTCTATGCACGCAGTCATCAATACGATGAACCTGGCCGGTGCGCGCTCTTCGTCAGATGCCACTATGAGACGGCTGTCGGGCCTTTGCGATTAGGAGATCCAGCCAGCGGTGGGATGAAGGTCAGCGGCAATGGACTACCCTCCTGTTGGACGATCGTATGCATAGTTCTGAATCTAAAAGCTTAAAACTGCGGATTGCCGATTTCCGAAGCCTTGATTTCACTGGATCCGCCTCGCACGTGAATCGATCCGTTCCGCAAGCTCCTCAAGGGGGTAGGTTAGGACCTCGGAAAGCGTCGGATGATACCAAGGGGCGCGAAGCATATCGCCCACCGTCGCCTTCATCACCAGCGGGCCCGTAAAACAATGGATCAGCTCGCCGGCGTCCTTTCCGACAACCTCGGCGCCCAGGATTCTCCCGTTCCGGGGGTCTGCGATCACCTTCACATAGCCGTAATTAGCGTTCATCAGGATCGACTTTCCGTGGTCGCTAAATGGATGGCTCGCGCTGATGAATTTGGCACGCTCCTTAATCAGATCTACCTCCCTGCGGCCGATCGTGCTCACCTGGGGATCCGTAAATACGACATTTAGCATCATGGATTCGTCGACCGGCTTCAGCCCCCTCACTTTTGCCGAATGCCTAGCCGCAAGTTCGCCCTGCTGGATAGCCACGTGCACGATCTCATGCGGGCCGCAGCAATCTCCCGCGGCATAGATGTTTGGCGCGCTGGTCTGCTGCCAGCGATTTGTGAGTATCCGCCCGTTGGAGTCTGTTTTCACACCGGCCTCAGAAAGATTGAGCCTTGAGGTGTTCGGCAGTCGGCCAAGGGCGTTTAGGAGATGATCGGCCCGTCTCCGGACGACCTTGCCTTGATGCTCAAACGAAATGGAGACCGCTCCGCGGCGACTTTGAATACCCAGGATTTTCGTGTCGGTTGTGACTTCAATCCCCTCGTCAATAAAGGCCTGTTTCACCGTCTGCGCGGCCTCTTCAGGCATCTCTCGCAAAAGATTGAGGCTTCGCTGGATAATGCACACCCGGGTGCCTATTCTGTTGAGGAACTGGGCGAGCTCGCAGGCGACTATTCCCCCTCCGATCACAATCACGCTGCGGGGCTTGAAATCAAGTTCGAGGACGTCGTCGCTGGTCCAGAAGCGCGATTCTGCGAGGCCCGGTACGGGGGGGACATTCACCCTCGAGCCGGTGCCGATCAAAAAATTCCTCGATTTGACCTTCCTGCCATCGTCAAGCACAACGGTGTGCGGGCCCAAGAAACGCGCATTGCTCCGGATCAGGTCGAAATCGCCCGACTTCAGTTGCTTGACGCGATACCGGGCGAAATCGGCGATTAACCGCCGCTTTCTCGCCTGCAAGGCCTCCATATCTGCGCGGGCGCCTTTTACTCGAAGGCCGAAACTCCGGGCCTTCTGGGCGAGATGAAGTACCTCGGCCGAGTAGATGAGCGTCTTCGAAGGCATACACCCACGAAGAATGCAAAGCCCGCCGAGCTTTCGGGCGCCGTCAATGACTGCCACACGGGAGCCGAGGGCTGCGGCGACCCGTGCCGCGTTGAATCCCGCGGAACCCCCGCCAATTACGGCAAAATCATAAGCGCGCATGATACTTCAGCGGCCTTTCCGGAGAATCATGACATGGATCGTCTTTAGGACGATCGAGGCGTCGAGCATGAACGAGAAATTGCGAATGTAGAAGAGGTCGTATTCGAGTTTCCGCAGGGTGTCCTGTACGCCCAAGCCGTAGCGATAGTTGACCTGTGCCCACCCGGTAATCCCCGGCTTGACCAGGTGCCTGAAGTGATAGCACGGGATCTCGCGCTCATATTCGCTTACGAGGCGCACCCATTCGGCCCTCGGCCCTATGAGGCTCATCTGGCCCAAAAAGACATTCCAAAGCTGCGGGAGCTCGTCAAGGCGCGCCGAACGCAAGAGTCCGCCAACGCGTGTAATTCGCGCATCCCCCTGCCGCGTATAGGGGTCCCCGTTTGCTCCGGCATGGCGCATCGTGCGGAGCTTGATCAACTTGAACGGCTCCTTGTGGCGGCCCACCCGGGTCTGGGAGAAGAATACCGGCCCCCTGTCGTCCACCTTGATGGCGATTGCAGCGAGCAATACGACCGGGGCAAAAAGCAGCAGTCCAACCAAAGAAAAGATCACGTCACTCACGCGCTTGATGCGCTCAAATACGGGCTCCCGGGCTATCTGGAAGCCCTCCTGGAAGAGCCAGATGGGATTTATCCTATAGAGCGGAATTTTTCGCCAGTAGACCTGGTGGAAGATCTCCAACGGGTAGGTGGGGATACCTTCAAAGGAAAGTTGGACCAGCTTCATCGGAACGTTGGGTGGCAGGGGGGTTCCCGACTCCTTGATGACGATCGCCTCCACCTGGATTCTCGATGACGAGATGGACTCCAGGACTGTCTCAAAGGCTTTGTACCCATCGTCGGAGTCCGAATGGAGCAACGGGGTTTTCATCCCCATGCGGGCGCACTCAACCTTGAACGCTTCAAAGTCATCCCGGGAACCCGCAAACACAATGTGCTCGTCAGAGCGCGACACCAGGGTTCTTTCATAGATCAGTCGGCGGTAAGCCAGTGTAAGGGGGCCGAGAATCACAAAGCTGATGACGATGGCGGCGCGGCTTGATTGGAGCTCAAACCCGGCGGGTATGAACACGAAGGTAAGCAGAAGGGTCGCAACGGCTGCGAAGAGCGAGGCGATGATGTGGAGGCTGGCGTAGTCAAGACTTAGCATGTCGACGCGGGCGCCGTAGCCGTCGATGAGATGGAGGGCCAAACCAAAGACCAGGACGGGCGCCAGTAGCGGCCATCCAAGCGGCTCCAACGCAAGTCCTCTTAAGTAGGAGACTAGGTTGAAGACCAGGGCGACTGAGGCGACGTCGAGGCCGAAAAGCAGCACGGCGGACCAGCGATTTCTTTTTATGCGCAAGCTCATTTCAATTTCCTCAGTCGCCTAGTCTCCTTGGCGATGAATCCCTCATAGCGTGCCAGGAGGATGCAATAGCTCAATCCTTGGCGGCCGTCGAGAAATCCAAGTCGCAATCCGTACTGGTATGCGAAACGTAGAATGGGACGCAAAGGCAGCCCGAGACCGAGCCGCTTCAAAGCCCGGCGCCGAACAAGGGGGTCGGCTGAGAACAAGCTCATTAGTGATGCATCCTGCGGCGTCCCTACAAGCGTGTTGGCCTCGTCCACGGCATACTTCCTGTGCTTCGCCAGCCACGCCTCCTTCCCGTAGACAAAGATATCGTGAAGGTAGCTCTCCCTCAGGTTCTCCACCTTCATGTGGAGCGCTTCCCGTTGGCCGTGCCCGACCTGGATGAACTCAAACTGTGGAGCCCGCACGAGCCGCGCCTGGTACGCGGGGTAATCGGTGCAATGGCGAATCCAGCGGCCCTGGAAGATCATTTTTGGGGCGACGCGAAACCCGTCCAGGTCGATCCGCGTCACGGCGCGCCTGCATTCGCCGTCCAATTCCGGCGTCATCCTCTCGTCCGCGTCCAAGTGGAACGCCCAGGGATGGCGGAGCTCGATGCTCCGATCAGCATAGTTGCGCTGAGCGGCGAACGTGTCGAATCGCCGGCTGAATACCCGAGCCCCGGCCGACTTGGCCAGTTCGACGGTGCGGTCTGTCGAGCCCGAGTCGAGCACGACAATGTCATCGCAGTTCTTCAGCGTCGCCAGGCAGCCGGGTAGGGCGATTTCCTCATTTAGAGTCAGGATGACGACAGAGTACATGCCTCACACGGTTGGTTGCGCGGACTCTGGAGATCCCGAGAGACGCACGTACTGGTTCGCGCTAAAGAAGCAGAGCCACCACGAGAGCACGACGGCCACGTTGCCGAACGGGAATTCGATCCAGGCATACATTGCCACCAGCAGCATCCCGGTCAGAAGAAAAAAGGGGATGGGGGTCATATCGGACCAGCGGGCTCTCTTCCAAGGCAACAAAACGGCCGCGCCAATCAGAGCCGTTCCAACGAGCCCAATTTCAGCGACCGATTGAAGCCAGTCGGAATGGGCGTCATGGTAAACGATCGGAATGCGGTCAACCTTGGACACCTGTGTGTTGAAAAGCGTGAAGACGGTGGGAAAGCTTCCCATGCCCCACCCGAAGGCCAGCCGCTGGCGCGCCATGCTCCAGGTGTCGTCGTAGAGCACGGTTCTTGAGCCGATCCTGCCCTGCTTCCAGATTGTGGTGATCTGGTCTCTGGTCTTGTACGCACGGGCACGAATGGCGTCGCCCGCGACCAACCATATCAGGCACGCGGAGAAAATGGCGGCCAGCACCGTTCCAACGAGCGCCCCCGTTCGGGTGGCGCCCGAGATGCGGAGCGCCTTTATAACCCTCGGGCCACCTCGCGCAGCGGCTATGACAGCCAGGGCCACGAGAAGCAGCGTGCAGGCCCGCGCCCCGCTCAGCGGGACCGAGACGGCGATCAAGACGGCCGCAATGACGCCGGCAAATGCCGGCCCGTGAAAAAACCCCTCGCCTCGGTGTCCTATTGCGTACCTCAAGATCAGGCCCACGCAGGCTCCGAGCATGAGGATTACGAATGCGCCCCAATGGTTGTCGTAAACAAACGACGCGAAGAAATAGTCCTGGGGCGATTTTACCGATCCAAAATAAATACCCTTTGAGCCGACAAGCTTCTGCACCGTCCCAAAGATGGCGAGCGCAAGGGCGTTTGCCACCGCCACACCCAGCACGATCCGGATGACATGCCTGCGTGACACGGCGAGCGCCAGGTTAAAACATGAGAAATAGAGGCCGTCAAAGAGCCAGAGTGAGCGAAGCGCGACCTCGGGCCGGGCAGCGCTTGGTATCCATCCATCGACCCTTGCGGGAATCAAGAAGGCCTCATTGCCAAGGTGGAGGCTTATGAAGCCTGGCGTTAGGCATGACACGGCCACCACCGCGTTCAGGGCAACAACCGGCAGCGCCCAGGGCAGCGTTCCCGCGATGATCCGCCTGCGCGGGCCGCGGCATGACAGGATCGACAACGTAAGCAGGATTCCGACGGAGCCCCAGAGAGAGATGGGCGTCTTCACCCAGTCGGCATTTCCACCGAAGGCCCACGTGACACCCACGACGTAGAGGGCGACGTGCGAAGCGACCGCCCGTTCCATGAGGATCGATGACGCCTGGTTCGAGCTGCGGGTCATGGGCGACGCGCCTTTGGGTTCTCATCCAGCGTGGAATAGAAATCCGCGAGAAGTCGTGCCGGCTTCTCCCAGGAAAACTCCCGAAGCACCCATTCCCGAGCGATCAGCCCGCGCCTGTTGAGGGATTCGACCCCCTCCGACGTGGCCGCGCGTATCGCGCTTGCGAAGTCCGACCACGGAACGCACCATCCGGAGCCGGTAAGGTTAAGACCTGACCAGGGTGTCGTGTCGGTCACCAAAGCCGGCACCCCCTGCGCAAGCGCCTCGGCGATCGAGAGTCCGAAGTTTTCGCCGTGCGAAGGAAGGAGAAAAAGAGAGGCGATCGAGTACGGGGGAGGATGGCCGGCCCCATCGAACGCCCGAACCCTCCCTGACTGCCCCGCCCGGAGCACGTAATCCTCGATCATTTTCGGGGTGTAGTCCTCGGGGATCCCGACGACAAGGAGAAGCCAGTTACTCGGTCCGTTTTCAAGCCAAGCATCGATGAGTTCGATGAGGCGTTTCTTCCGGTGGAACCTGGAATAGAACAATGCGACCGGTATTTTCCCAGACATGCGGAGCAGCTGATGCCAATGAGCCTCGGCTGCGGCGGACGCCTCAGCCGAAACGGCGGATACTCCGTTGGGCGCAACACATATGGGCTGCTGGAAGCCGAGGCGGCGAACGGCGTCGAATTCCTCATGGCTCGTCACATGCCAGCCGTCCACGGCCTCCAGGGCGCCGGGGTGGATAACGGCCCTTGCGAATGCCTTCTTCATCCGGTGGTGTCCCCAAGCCCACGGGTCCATCATTCCCCTGGGGGAAACCACCAGCTTTGCCCCGGTCAGGCGCGCGGCCTGGTGGGCATAATGGAGGGTCCGAAGCCAGATCGAATGGTGGTGGACCACATCGGCGGAGACGGTCCGAAGGTGCCTTCGCAATTCGGGCGACGCGCAAAACTTTGCAGGCCAACCGCGGTGGAAGGCGTGAATATCAACGTTGTCCTGCGTCCGCCTCCAGCCCGGCGAAGGATCCGTTGTAAGAAGCTCAACCTCATCGCCGCGTGCCGCCAGGGCAGTCGCCAAGCCCAGAACCGACTTGCTAGGGCCGCCATGCCGAGCTTCAAGGCTGGGTACGATGTGGCAGGATCTCACGCGGTTGGAGGCGCCCTGTCCTTGATCACACGGCAGGGGTTGCCGGCGCAGACCGCGCCCGGAGGCATGCTCTTCACGACGACCGAACGGGCGCCGATGACACTGAGTCCTCCGATCGAAACCCCCGGACCGACAAAGACGTCGGCGCCGAGCCACGCGTTTTCTCCGATGTCGATGGGCTTCGCGACCAGGGGCATGCTCCAGCGCCCATAGTCATGGGTCCCAGCGCACAGGTGGCAGTTCTGGCTGATGTTTGCGCCCCGCCTCAGGGTCACCCGGGCAAGATTGTAGATCGTGACCCTTGGCCCGACCATCGATCGAGGCGATAGGACCAGGTTCCAAGGCAGGACGACCGATGCCGTTGGAAACACGACCACCTTGCCCGGCTCGGGAATATCCGCGCCGAACAGCTTCAGTAGCCTCGCCCGGAATCCGTGCCACGGGCGCGGGCTCCAGCGGAAAAGGGTCGATTGGACGACGGCCCAGAGCACTCGGCGCACGATATCCCCGACGGAATAGGGGGTCGAGCAACCCTGGCCTAGGAAGGGTTCTTCATTAGGCATAGGTGAGCTATCTACTCTTTTCAGTTCCTGCGCGCGCTAAAAGCGACAGATCATCCAAGATTTTCCGGGACACCTCCGAGTAATCAAAACGCCGGACGTGCTGCTGCCCGCGCGCCGCCAAACCGCCGCGCAGTGCCGGGTCCGCAATGAGGCGAGCAATGCAGGCTGCAAGCCGCTCCTCGGCGCCTGGAGCGGCGTGGTCGAAGACGAGTCCTGTCTCGCCGTCGGTCACGAGGTCATTGAAGCACTCCAACGCCGAAACCACCGCGGCGCCGCGCGCCGCCATGGCTTCCGCCACCGCCACCCCGAAGGTCTCGCCCTTCTCGGCAAGGCTCGGGTAGCAGAAGATATCGATGGCTCCGTACAGGACTGCGAGGCGTCCCGGGTCAAATTCCGGGCCGCGCCATTCAACGCGCCCGCCAAGCGCTTCCGCGGCCTCCTTTCTGAGGTTTTTGGCCCAGGCCTCTCCGCCCCCTCCTGCGCCCACGCTTGCCGGTCCGATGATCCTTAGGCGCCAGTCGGGGAGATCCGAGCGGCTGGAAAGGACGCGCGCGGCGCGCACGAGGAGCTCGAGACCCTTCTCAGGGTGAAGCCGCCCGACGAATCCGACTATCACTGGCGATCCAGTCTGCGTGGCCGATCCCGCAAGCAGAGGCCAGTTGATCGGATACCCCGTGACGCGGGTGCGTTCCGATGCCCACCGCTGCGATATCCTCCGCGCAACTGAAGAGCTTGGCGCGTAGATTCTGGCCACACCGCGATAGAAGGGGACCTGCCCTTTTGGGGACCTTCCGATCATCACTGCGACCCTCCCCACCGAGGGCCTGAAGCGATGAAGCCAGACAGGCAGCGTGACCGTGTTGCAGATGACGACGTCCCCCGGTGGCAGCACGCGTGCGACCCGGATGCCCCAGATCAGGTCGAGCAGAAGGTTCACGGGAAGAAACCTCGTGTGGTCGAACCCCGGCACTCGGATATGGTGGATCCCGTCCACGGTCTCCCTCGATGCCTGTCCGGGCCACGTTCGGGAGACAAAGTTCACGGAATATCCCGAGGAGGCGAAAATCCTGGCCAGCCCGTGCCAGATCTTTTCGGTGGCGCCGCCTCCCGCCGCGGGGACGGGAAGGAAAAAACCGGTGGCAATGGTCACCCGTAACAAGGGAGGCCCCCTTTGCGGTTCCGAATTCATGGGCGCAGCGACTCAAGCGCTGCAATAAGGCCGAGCGTTGTCTTCTCGTAGGTGTATCCTTGCATTCTGCGGCTGATGGCCTCCAGGATCTCGTCCCGGCGCGACGCGTTCCCGAGCTCAGCGAGCGCAGCGGACAGGGTCCGACCGAGCGACGGCGGATCCGTCGGGTCGAAAACCCATCCCGTCTCCCCGCGTGTCACGAGGTCCTTCTGGCACCCGACTCGGTCGCTCACAAGGCATGGCACCCCCATGTGCATGGCTTCGTTGATCGCAAGTCCCCAGGTTTCGTAATGGCCCCTCGAGGGCAGCACAAAGAGATCCGCAAGCAGATAGCGGGATGGCATCTCGCTCTGGTTGGCGAATGGCAGGAAGTGCACCCTAGCTCCGTCGGGTTTGCCGGTTTGGTGTCCAGCAAGCTCCTTGAGCGCCTCTTTCTCCGGGCCGTCTCCGACAAAGATGATGGCCGTGTCCGGCAGACGAAGCTCGATGAAGCTCCGAAGGAGCTCCAGGGGCTGCTTGGCCGCGACAAATTTTCCTGCAAACATCACGACTCGGGTTGCTGGATCTAGGCCGAGTTCGGACCGAAGCTTTGCCGCGCCCTCCTTGTGATCGGGCCTGTCTTTGTCAAAAAGGGCGCCGTCGACGGAGTGGGGCGCACGAAAGAGCTTTCGGTCCGGCACGCCGAATGCCTCGAAATAATCACGGTTTGCCGCGCCGACACAAAGAAAGCACGCGAATTGTGAGTACAGCAAGCGAAGGGCAAGCCTGACATGCGGCGCAGGCGACCCGCGGCCTAGGAGATGCGAGTCGCCGCGGAACAGGATGGGGATCCGGTGGAACCGGGCCCAGGCGGCGGCCCTCAGGTGGCTCGCCCACTTGTAACCAAAAAGAAGCAGCGCGTCGGGGTGCCACTCCGCAATGCGTCCGGCAAGGCCGGGATTGTTGAGCCCGAGGAAATGATCCGTTCCCGGACTTCTTGAGCTGTTGGCCAGGAACTCGGAATCGTAGCCTGAAAGGAGGTCCACGTCCCATTTGAAGGTGGTTCCGAAGTTTGGATCACGCTGGCTCGAAGCCCCAAAGTCCCAGAGGTAAAAAACCCGCAGCTCGATCGGCGTATGTGCCCTGACCCAGCGAAACCACGGGCTGTAGTACTGCGTGGGGTGGGAAAGCACGACCGCCAGGCGCTTTCCACGGATTGCGGGAGACCCGTTCATGCGGCCAGGAGTAGGCCCAGGCGCTCCTTAAACCGCGAATAGGAGAAATCTTGTGCCCGCCTGAGAAGCGGCCCGGTAGGCCAAGGTTTGCGCAGCGAGGCCAGGACTGCCGCAGCAATGGCCGGAACGTCCCCATATTCAACAAGCACGCCGGTGGCGCTTGTGATCACCTCGGGAGCCCCTCCCGAAAGCGCCCCGATGCAGGGGCGCCCGTGGGCCATCGCCTCCAGATAGACAAGGCCGAACCCCTCCTTCTGACTGGGGAGGGCGAACAGCCGGCACTTCGCGAACTCCTCACGGAGCTCCAAGTCGCTTTTGTACCCGGCAAACTCCACGGAATTGCCGAGTCCGAGTTCTTGCGCGAGCCTCTGGAGGCCGCCGAGTCCGTCCCCGCGCCCGACAATGCGCAGGCGGGCCTCCGGTATCTCGGCCCTCACGGCCGGCATCGCTTCGATAAGGTGACCAATTCCCTTGTAGCCGTCTGCGACCGAGATGCGGGAGATGGACAGGATTACCGGCGGACCCTCCCCCTGCGGGAAAGGGGAGGGAGGATCAAGATAAGGGTCGAGCGCATTGGGCAGGACCGCCGTTTGTTCCCCGGGAAGTTGGATGTTGCTCAGCAGCTGGCGCCGCGTGAAGTCGCTCACGCACCAGACGCACCGTGCTCCCCGGAGTGCGCGCCTCTCCAGGAACGTAAAGGGTCTCCACACTTCGATCCCGTGCGCCACGAGATAGTACGAAAGGCGCGGCCTCATGAGCGCCGCTGCCCATGCGAGCGGCAGCTGACCGATGTGTCCGCAGACAATTCTGTCAGACCGCAGTCCCAGGCGAAGCGCGCCGCCGCTGAAAACGATCCTGCTGCCACCGCAGGCCCTCCACTCGACTAGCCTTTCCCCTGAGTAGCGCTGAAGTTCGCTGGATCTTACGATCCGATCGTTGAGCGACACAAATCGCACACGGTCGCCTTCCGCCGCCAGTTCGCAGAGCGCCTTCAGGTAGAGCCTCAAGATGCGGGTAATGCCCCCTTCACTCATGAAAAGCTCCGGGGCAAGCAGCAGGGATTTCACGGGGAGGGTTTGGATCCTAGGCTGCTTCGGCATGCATCCAGGCCGCTGGCTGGCTGCCGGAAGGGTCTGCGGGGGCGGAAACCGAACGGCGCAAACCCTGCAGAGTCGCCGGCGTGCGGGTGCTGGTCCGAATCCATCAGGCTCGACTGCTGCGGTTTGCGAAGGCGATTAGTATTGCGATGCTCCACACGCGCGACCACTCGCGGTCCTCTCCCCCGTTTGCAAATTTGGTCCACAGGTCCCGGACCGGGCCTGGGGATAGAAAGCCGTTTCGGCCAATGCTTTCCGCGGCGAACGTGTCCTCGAGGAACGGGCGCAGGTCCTTGCGCATCCAGATGGGGAAGGGCAGCGTGAATCCCCGCTTCCTGCGCTTCAATAGTCCCGGGGGCAGGATGTCCGCGGTCGCTTCGGCGAGCGCCGACTTCGGGTTGCGCGGATCGTCCTTGAATCGTGCGGGCTGGCGCCAAAGCCATTCAACCAGAGGCCGGTCAACGAACGGAACCCTCAATTCCAGAGAATTGCGCATGCTCATGACGTCGCTGTCGCGAAGGAGGACATCGGCCATGTAGGTGCGCATCTCCCATGCGCTGACAATGGAATACGAGTCCGCGTCACCGACCTCTGCGCGAAGCGCCTCGAGCCTCGGATGAAACGGCGCTTTCTGTCCCAAATGAGCGGCGACGTCGGGCGCAAGCATGTGGCGCCTGCTGGTTTCCGAAAACACGCGGCGCTGCAGCGCTGCAACTTCATGCGCATTGCGGGCATTCAGCAGAATGTCGGAAAGCTTTCGCCCGCGCGCCCCCCCGCGCTCAAGGGCGCCGACCAGGAAAGAGCGAAGGAATTCCGGCAGACTCTGCCACATCTTTAGGCGCCGAGCGAGAGCGGGGAGAGAGCGGAAGGAGGGATAGCCGCCGAAAAGTTCATCCCCCCCGAGCCCCGACAGGGCCGCCTTAACCCCTCCCTCATGGGCCGTCTGACTCACATAGTAGGTGTTGATGCCATCGCCCGTCGGCTGGTCGCAGTCTGATATGAATTTGTCCAGGTCCCGCGCCACCTCATCCCCGGTGAGAATCCGCGTGTGGTGCACCGCCCCGAAATGGCGGGCGCTTTCCTCCGCGTCGTCGGCTTCTGAATAATCGTCCTCCTCAAAGCCGATCGAGAAGGTCTGGAGCGCATTGTTGGTGGCGTGCGACATGAGGCCGGCGACCACCGCGGAGTCGAGTCCCCCCGACAGGAAAACCCCGACCGGCACATCGGCAAGAACATGCGCCTTGATCGAGTCCTCGAGACGTTCGCGCAGCTGGACCAAGAATTCCTGGCGCGAGACACACGGCGTCGCACTTGCGGGTGCGGACCGCAACGACCACGTGGGGCGAATCTCAAGTTCCCCTCGGGAAAATCGGAGGCAGTCGCCGGGCTCAAGGCTGCTTATTTCACGGTAAATGGTGCGCGGAGCCGGCACCGACAGCCACGCAAGGTATTCCGCGACGCACTCGGGGTCGATCGCTCCCGGGACGACGCCCGAGGCGAGCAGTGCCTGGATCTCGGAGGCAAAGACAAGGCGCCCTCCCGCTCGGCTGAAATAAAGGGGTTTGATCCCAAACGGATCGCGCGCGACAAAGAGCGACTCCTCGGCGGAATCCCAGAGAGCGAACGCGAACATGCCGCGCAGGCGCCCGAGAGCCCCTTCTCCCCACTGCACGAGCGCCGCAAGCAACACCTCCGTGTCGCACCGGGTGCGGAAAGTCCAACCCGCGGGCTCAAGCTCCGCCTGGAGGGAGCGGAAATTGTAGATGGCGCCGTTGAAAACCAACGTGTACCTGCCATCGGGCGTGACCATGGGCTGCTTCCCATTGGCCGGATCAAAAATCGCGAGGCGCCGCATGCCGATCGTCGACATTCCGCGGGACACCATTCCCCCGTCATCGGGGCCCCGGTGGACCATGGCCGAACACATACGCCGGACGGCCTCCTCCCGGGTTTCAACCGAGCACACCGGGTCTACGAATCCAGCTATGCCGCACATATTTAAGGAGAACGCTTCGCCCCGTCGCTTCTGCATTCAGCGACGAAAAATCCCGTTGAATCGCCAATATTGGGGTCTATCGGTTGAACTCGCGCTGAATAAAGATTCCATCTGCGGGGCATTACTAGCGCAACCCTTTAGGGAAGCGTATATTCACGCACAGACCGACCTCGCGATTTCGGCTGCTTTTTCGTGCGAAAAGAGCTTTTCAACGATCATGAGGCCAAAATCGACGGCAGTCCCCGCACCTCGCGAGGTGATCATGGAGCCATCGACGACGACGCGTTCGGAGGAGATCGACTTGGGCATCTCGCTAGCGACCGAAGGGTGCGACGTATAGCGTCTATTCTCCAGAATTCCGGCGTCCATAAGGACGGTCGGGGCCGCGCAAATGGCCGCGATGAGCCCTGGACCCTCCGCCTGGCGCCTGATCAACGCGGGCACCCTCGAATCAGCTCGAAGCCTGGCCACGCCGGGTCCACCGGGCAGAAGAACGCAATCAAAACGAGATGCCGCAATCGCGGACAGGGTCACATCGGCATGAAGGGTCAATCGGCTGCGGCCCGTGACATGGATTCCGTCACCCAGGCAGGCCACCGTGACCTCTGCGCCGGCGCGCCGGAGAATATCAATGGGAGTGATGGCTTCTATCTCCTCAAATCCCTCGGCCAGGATCACAAGGACGGTCGGAATGGGCATGGGCGCCATTGAATACCTGAGACGGCCCAAGCTCACGGAATTTCTTCAAAAACGCCTCGTTTTTTCCCGGTTCCTGGGCCAGCATCGTCCCTCATGGCCGGCGTAGGCAAAATCCTTAAACAGGCGCAGAAGATGCAGCGTTCCATTGAGGCGCTTCAGGCGGAGCTTGAAGCGCGCGAGCTTGAGGTGACTGCGGGTGGTGGCGCTGTTAAAGTGAAGGTGAGTGTGGCGGGAAAGTTCCTTTCCCTCTCCCTCGATCCCGAGTTTCTCAAGGAGGAACCGAAGTTGGTTTCCGATACGGTGCTCGCTGCGATCCAAGACGCATCAAAGAAGGCCAAAGAATTGAATGACAGCGAGATGCAGAAGGTAACTTCCGCTTTTTCGATGTCGGGAATCTTCTGACGGGAGTGACGACGGCTTTTGAGAGGTTGCAGCAGGCATTGCGTAAGCTCCCCGGGGTGGGGTATCGGTCCTCGGAGCGGATCGCCCTTCACTTGCTTATTGGCAAACCCGAACAGGTCGAGCTACTCGTCGCCGCACTCCAGGAGGCTTCCCGCTCGGTCCGCAGATGCAAGGTATGCGGCAATCTGAGCGAGGGCGAGGCGTGCGACGTGTGCACTGATCCCAGGCGCGACCACCATTCGGTATGCGTGGTTGAAAACGTGCCGGACCTCGTGGCAATTGAGCGCAGTGGGTCATGGAGGTCCGTCTACCACGTCCTTCATGGAAAACTCTCGCCGCTCAATGGGGTCGGTCCCGACGACCTGAATATCTCGAGCCTAATCGCCCGCATCGAGTCCGGCGAGATCGACGAGCTTGTCCTGGCCTTGCCAAACGACGTCGAGGGCGAGGCGACATGCCACTATATCCAGGGCCACATCCCCGAGGGCCGCAGGCTGCGCCTGACCCGGATCGGATTCGGGATTCCAAGCGGTGGCGGCGTGCTCTATGCGGATTCCGTGACGCTGAAGAGCGCCCTGGAAAGCCGCCGAGCTTTCTCGTGAACCGCGCCCGATGATCCAAAGGCGCCCAGGCACATTTCCGTCTTATGCGGCGTGTTTCACTCCGAAATCAGTACCCTCGACGCGCGGGCCGATTAGCGCTACGTCATTAAGCGAGGCCCCCCGATTCTGGAAGCGACTTGACGAGGGCGCCTTTTTAATGAGCAATTTTCCTTTCGTCGCGGGTGTAGTATAACGGCTATCACGTGAGCTTCCCAAGCTTGAAATCGGGGTTCGATTCCCCGCACCCGCACCATTCATGTTCTGGATCCTAACCGCGTGAGAGACGCGGGCGTTTTCCCGAGTTTGCTCCCGCGACGGGTCCGCCGATTTTCCCCCACCGGCAGCCCCAATCCGATATGACCCTCGCATGATGGCCCGGCTCAAGCGATTGTTGCAGAAGCGTCTTCCGTGGCTCTATCAGCTGGCGCGCCGGGTGACCATGGCGTCCTCGTTTCGTTATCGTTACCATCGGCGCCCCGACTCGCTGATCGTCGTTGCCGGGTATTCCACGGGGACAACGGCGGACGACGGTCGGTTGATCGACCGCCTGTCCGCGAGCTATCGCCAGCGTGCGGAGGCGCCGACGGGGATGTGGGGCGACTTCTTCCGGGATCTCCACGGAGACATCCACAACGCGATTCTCGGCAGCGACCGGGGCAGGATCGAGGCGATATTGCGCAATCCCGTCAGTTCGGACCTCCTGTACGGTTTCGACTACACCGCGCGGTCGTTCCGCAGGGGTGGCCCGAGAATTGAGGACCGCCACGATCCCGCGCTGACCTTGGACGGGCTGCTCTGCCTCGCGGAGGCCGTTGGCGCAAGATCGCTCGAGAATCCGGAAAGGTACACGTGGCGGGCCAGAAAGACGGGCGCGGAAGAGGTCATGGCCCAACTCGAGGACGCGTTTAGGCTCAGGCTCTCGATCCCAAATCCATTCCCGGCTGAATACGGGCTCGTTTGCCGGGATTCGATCATGTCGTACCGGGTGCCCCAGTCGATATACCAAGCGTGGCGGATCTCGCAAATCGTGAAGAATATCGAAAGGCCTCGCGTCCTCGAAATAGGCGGAGGGTTGGGCCGCACGGCACACTTTGCTCGCCAATTTGGCATCACCGACTACACGATAATTGACATCCCGGTTAGCTCGCTAGCGCAGGGGTATTTCCTTGGGAGGGTCCTGGGGGACTCGGCCGTGCAGCTCCACGGTGAGCCCTTCGGCGCCTCGGCGGATCGAATCAAGCTGATGGCTCCGCGCTTCTTCCTCGATGGGACCGACCGCTATGACCTTGTCCTGAACGTGGACTCGCTGACCGAGATGGGAAGCGTGGCCGCACGCGAATACTGGTTCGCCATCCGGAGGCGTGCGGGGGTCTTTCTGTCAATCAACCACGAGGCAAATGAATTCACCGTGAGGGAGCTGATCAAGGACTCCGCTGGCATCGCCAAAATTAACCGGGCGCCAAGCTGGATGCGGCGCGGATATACGGAGGAGCTGGTCGAGTTTGGAGGCGGTTCCTGACGCGGTCGCATCGGCGCATTACCCATTCGGGGGAATGGGCTCGTGCAGTGGGCCGAATTTCAACGATGTCTGCCGTCATTTTCTGAGAGCGACGGCGAGGGAGCTTCAATTTGGCCGGCCTAGGGAGAACCGATCGATAGGAATGCCGAAATACCGGGCCGGCCGGCGGTGGAACCGTCCACGGGCGACAGAATACGCGGCGTTTCCGCATGGCGGACCCTTCGCGGTAGACCGGCTTGTTGCGCAGCGGTTAAATTTCGGCCGATCGACGGCATCTGTGCGCGAATCGGCACCGTAGTCCACCGCAATCGAATCTTGTTTGGTCCCGATTTGCCCGATACAAATTTATACCTGCGATGCCGCCTTCAACTACTGAGCGTGCACCAATGCTTCAACAAAGGCTGGTGTTTCGGGGCCGGAAGCCAGACGAGATGCGCGAATTGATTACGTCAAACGTGGACTGCCGAAGGGCGCCCCGCAGCAACGATTTGCGTGGTCCAATCTTTGTCCGTCCCTGCATCTCTGAAAGGCGGAGCGGTCCGAATATCTACGGATTCAACCCCGATCATGTAATTAAATGCCATTGAAGAGAAAAGCGACGGCGTTAACGCTCGCGGCAATTCTGGCTGGCTTTACCATTCTGTGCGCCGACACATCATCTAGAACATCGGCGACCTGGGACGAAGGTGGGCATATCGCAGCGGGATATAGCTACTGGTCAACCGGCTCGTTTGGAGTGATAACCTACAACCTTTTTCTTGCCCAAAAGCTGATAGCCTCTCCGCTGATTTTGGATCATGACATCGGCTCCCGAAAGCCGATTGATTTTTCTGAAAGGGATCCAACGATCCTAGGTGAGCGCCTCCTTTATCAGAGTGGGGGGCATCCCAAGGAAATCCTGCGTTCCACGCGTGCCGTCGTTACATTCATTGGAGTCTTACTGGGAATAGGAGTGTACTTTCAGGCAGCGAAGCTTTTCGGGGCGTCCGGAGGGCTTGTCAGCACCATTCTTTACGCCTCCTGTCCTGCGATTGTGTCGGCTTCGTCACTCGCCACCACCGACTTGATTTCAAGCGCGCTCATTTTCGCTTCGGTAATCGCTTGGTGGCGGCTGTTGCACCGAGCAAGCGTTTGGTCGGTCACACTCGCCGGTCTATCCATGGGGGCGCTTTTTTTGACGAAATATTCGTTCATAGCATTTATGGTGGTTGCGTTTGTGCTTGCGGCGTATCGAGTATTTTTCCCACAGGTGGCGATGTCCCGGGCGCATGCGAGTCGTCACGAACCGATCGCTCGCGTGACAGAAGTTCGCAATATCCTGTTTTTTGGTTTTGCCTCCCTTCTTGTCGCATGGTTTACCATTTGGGCTTTCTTTGGGTTCCGGATTAATCCGGGAAACATCGCGTACAACTGGGATTCAGTTGGCCAAGGCACAGTGCTTTATCGTTTCACGGCTATCCTTCGTCGCCTTCATGTGTTTCCAGAACCTTACGTATTCGACCTAACAGGATTACGGTCACTTAGAGCAATCCATCCGAGTTTTGTAGGGGGCAGTTACGCAAACGGACCACAGCTCAAATTTTTCCCGTTGTCGTTCGCATTAAAGACTCCATTGCCTTTGCTCGTTGGCCTTCTGATTTCAATGGGTAGCCTGTGGCGCCTGCGGAAGACACTTGCCCCCACCGGAAGAACCTTGGCGTATGAATGCGTTCCTTATGTGGCCCTCATCCTTTTGTACGGAGGCCTTGCCATTAACAGCAGCGTCAACATTGGCCACAGGCATCTGCTGCCCGTTTATGTGCCGCTGTTTGTCTTGGCGGGGGCAATGGCGGCAGGGTTTGGGGCCTTGAGGGCCGTAAGGCGCCTTGCCGTGGTCATTGTTTGCGCGTGGAGCATCGGCGTGGAGGTTGCGGCCCATCCCGATGAGCTCGCCTATTTTAATCCGATTGCGGGCGGCTCAAGGCATGGCTACGCTTGGTTTGTCGACAGTTCCAGCGATTGGGGAGAGCAGTTGCCCGCGCTCCGCCATTGGCTCATGGCCCCGGAGAACAAGCTGCTTGTCCGACCGCACGTGTACCTTGTGTATTTCGGAACGGCGGCCCCTGCAGCCTACGGAATCGATGCCGTTCAGGTAACAGGCTTCGAGGAATCTCTCGGAAGTAAGCAGCTGGAATTGGGGGCGGGGACGTTCTGCGTGAGCCCGACCTTGCTACAGGGAGGGGACCGATTCGTTTTTGGCCCATGGACCGCGGCCTATGAGCGTGAATATCAATCTCTCGCAAAGCATGAAAAGGATCTCGGCGGTGAAGCCAAGATGCCTGACGCGGACCGTTTCCGATACAGAGCCCTGTTGGCCTCAAGGTTATGTTCGACACTGCGCGGCCGGGTGCCCGATGCACGAGTGGGGGTGGGATTCTTTGTTTACAATCTAAGCTCGGAGGAAGTGGACCGAGCCCTGAAAGGGCCCCCCGCAGAGCTTTACCAAGGGCTGCCGATTAAACTTCCGCTCAAGCCGTGAAATTGCACCGCATATCCAGTTTTCTGAAACGCCGCATTAACCAGTTTTTAGGAGCCGGACCGTGGCGTTCAGCGCCCTTTTGTGAGATTGCATCTTGCAGATTGGATACGCACGTGCGAGGCGTCCATAGGGCCGAGGATTTTACGGGGATCGTGGTCAGGGAGGATGAGCCTCCTTTTGCATACCATGCCGGCCATCCACTCTTCGGTCAGGTGAAGAGCTTTGAGCTCCTCGAGGACGGGCGGAGATACCGCGACTCGGGACTCATTTGCCCGTTTCCCAAGATTCTCTTGAGCCTTTGTGATGCAGGGGTGGCGGCAGACGACGGCGTGGTTTATTGCCCGCGGACGCGGCGCGCCGTGAGGGAGACCTTGCGTTCGTGGACTGAGCCGGGGGAAACCCACAGGTTACTGGGTGCCCTGCGTTTGCCGGGCGCCACTCCACTCCCGGGGTTAACGTTGAACTTGTGTACCTTGAGCGGAAGCGGTTACTACCACTTTCTGGTCGAGTCGTTGCCGAAGTTGTGGCTCGGACGCGGGCTGCTTTCCCAAGTGGACCATTTTTTGGCGAATGGCAGCGCCAGTGGCCTCTATGGGCGTTGGCTCGAGCGCGCTGGCGTACCCATGAATAGGGTGATCTGGCAAGAGCCGCTGAGCCATTACCGCTGCGAGCAGCTGCTATTCTCCGGTCCGTTGATGAGTGACCAGGGGATAACGCCCTGGGGGGTAGACGCCATTAGGAGCCTGTTAGACCCGCCAAAGCCCAAGAATCCGCATCGACGTATATGGGTCAGCCGCCGAGATGCCAAACTGCGACGGATAAAATGGGAGGACGAGCTTCTTGCTCGCCTGGATGGCTTTGAACGGGTGGAACTCGCCAATCTCGACCCCGCGAATCAGATTCAGATCCTAGCAGAGGCCAGGGTTGTCGCCGGCCCGCACGGGGCCGGCTTTTCAGGGCTTCCGTTTTGCCAACCTGGCGGATGTGCGATCGAGATCTTTCCTCCAAATTGCATGATGCCGATTTACCAAAGGATCGCGCAGGCGTCGGGCCTTGGATATTATTGGGCTCAGCTCGATTTTGAAGGCGCACCCGACATCGGCCGCCTCGCAAACGCAATTATTGCGGCAGCAGATTCCACTGGCCAGGCGGAGCCTTGAGCAACTTGGTTTGGCCCGAGGTGGCGGCCATGGCGACTGGGGCCAAGGGAACTGCGTGCACCTATCCTTCGTGCCGCGGCAACCGCTTCAGGGACAGATAACGGATCGCTTGGCTCCCAACTTCCATGCTCCCCCTGCTATAACGGTCGCCGCGCTGTGTTGCAGAAACATCTCCCTCATCAACCCGCCGGACCAATCCCGGCAACTTCAATTAAGAAATTTACGCAGCGATACGGAGGATGCTTCGAGCCCTTTTCGGGGACCTTCCAAGAATTTTCCATTTGGCAGGACCGCGAGAGCTCGTTGCTTCCGTTAACGGGTGTTCGCGCAGGTCCGCTTTCGAATTTCCCTCAATGACCGCCCAAAGGACATTGGTTTTTGATTCAAAGTGCTTACTGGGGCAGTAAGGGTCGATGAATTGGATTGGCCGCGATGGACGATGATGGGGCGGCGGCAGCCCCAACGGTCTTCACCACGGAGGCAACCGCATGCGGCAATTCGGACTCGCGCTTTGTTCAACTCGAAGGCGCGCTCGCTCAATCTCGGGGCGCCGCAACAAACGGGACCTGTCAGAAATAGCTTGTTTAAAACAGAAAGATAGACATGTCTAAAAACATGCACCTTTCATTTCTCACTCCGATTGTCGCCTCCGCATTCCAGGCCACCGACATCCTGGGATGGCTATTCACGCTCGGGCTCGCCGGCTCGGTCTGGCAGGGCATGAAGCATGGCCAGCGCGCCTACCGGGCGCAGGACAAGCAGGACAAGCTCGAGGAGGCCGCCTGGGCCATCGGGATACCGGCCATCTCCGCAGGGGTCTACTGGTTCTCGATCAGGATCGGCATCATCAATCCGGTTTGGACGCTGGGCACGCTGCCGGCGTGGTAGGGCTTGCGTGGAGGCGGAGGCGCACATGCCATTCGAATCCGAGGAGCCAGGGCTCCCCTATACCCCGAGCAACACGGGCAGGCGCGCGAGGGTGGGGTATCTCGGCTTTGACGGGGTCGGCTTCAACGACCTTTGGCCGCTTTTTGCCGGAATCATCCTCAGCATCGCGATCGCCCTGAAGCTCTTCATTGGCGAAGGCGCCGACAGGCGCGAGTGGCTTCCAAGGACGGCCATCGCCCTGGCCCCGTTCGCCGCGGGATTTGGCTATCTTCGCCTTCTCGTCATGGGCCGTCCCCCCCATTTCAGAGGGGACCTGTGGGCGACCGCGCTCTGCCTTAGGCTCGATTTCGCAGATCCGCCTTTGCGAGCCTTTCCCCTCATCCCGCGCCTGCGCGTGGATGCGACGTCCGCCCGGGGGCCCTGGCGCGCCGCCGGTCTGCGCCACCCGCTCCGCGCGAAAGGCCGCGCTCGCGGGAATCCTTGATGCCGAAAACGTGTCGAGGTCATTTCCAGTCGGCTGGTTCGAGCGAGACATGCTTTGGTGGGGCCAGGCGCTCGATGCGCGCACCTGCCTCTCAAGGGGGGCGAGGGTCGAGGTTCCCGACCTGCGGAGCGCCGACAACCGGACGCTCCTCGACCTCCGCCGGCAGAACGCGCATCTGCTTGCGCTCGTGGGGCAGGATGCCTCGCTCCAGGTCCATTGGACGGTCGAGGACGATTTCGAGGGAGCGATCAACGCCTACGCCTCCAGAAAGGGCGAGGCGACGCCTTGGTGCCGAAGGACCTGCGCCGTACGGCGCGCCTACTACGAGCGCAGGACCGCGGAGGGCAGCCTCCGCCGCGAAAGGGTGCATGTCTACGTCGGGAGGCGGTGCAGCGGACTCGCCGCGCGCGATGTGGCGAATATCGAGTCCTGCGAGTCCTTCCTGCTTCAGGCCGCGTCGAATCTGGATTCGCAGCTCCGCATGCTCGCGAGGGTCCACTCGATTGGCCGGTGGGCGCCCATGGACAGCGGCGCACACGCGCTTCATCTCAGAAAGTTCCTAAATCCGAGCCTGTCCCGGCTGCTCTCGGGGGCCCATGGCGAATCCCTAGGAGGCCCGGATTCGAGCCGGTCCATCCGCGCGAACTGTCTGAGGAGCGACATCGATGCGTTCACCTCCGGCGGCGGCGGGGGCCGAAGCGGCCTTCTGCTCTTCGACGGTAACTACCACGCCCTTTTCGTGATGCGGGAGCTTCCCCGCGGCACCCGCCCGGGAATGCTGATCCCCGTGCTCGATGCGGTGAACCGCGGGGCGACCATCACCCTCGCGATCCGCGCCCTGCCGGTGGGCTCCGAGATCGAGAGGCTGCGCCGCGAGATCGACGAACTGAGCGCATTCCTGTCGGACCGTCGCGCCGCCGGGGTTGAGAACGACATCCGGCTTCGCCAGGGCAGGATCGAATCGCTCCTCTCCTCGGTGACGATCCCCTTCAACCTCCTCTTCATCGTGCGCGTCTGGAGCGACACGCCCGAGGGCGTCGCCGCAAAGTCGCTCGCGATGCGCACGGCGCTCCAAGGCATCGACGGGGCGGAGTTCATGCAGGTCCAGAACGCGGTGCAGGCGCGGCATCTCTTCTACGAGACGATCCCCGGGAACCTCGGCAGCACGTACCGGGGATGGGACATCTACGTCGAGAACCACAACCTGTCCGACCTCCTTCCGATTTCGTCGACGTTTTCCGGGCACCTCGACGAGGCGCAGGCCCTCTACGACAGCCCCGGGGGGGGCGTCGTCGGCATGCGCCTCGTCACGGCCAACGGAACGCCGCAGCACTCGATCGTCGTCGGCGTCAACGGATCGGGCAAGTCCGCCCTCCTGATCGACCTCATGAGCCAGACGGACTGCGAATGGGCGTACCGCTTTTACCAGGAGGAGGGGATGGCATTCGTCACCCAGGCGCAGCTGTGCGGCATGAAGAGCCTGGTCCTGAAGGAGTCGGGCGGCCTGACGCTCAATCCCTTCGACACGCTCGGGCTCCCGCTCACCTCGTCAACCGCCGCCCGCGTCGTCAGGACGTGCATGAAGCTCGTGGGCCTCTCGAGGGACGAGGACAGGAACCGCCGCAGGGAGGGCCTGATCGGCGAATACGTCCGCAGCCATTTCGAGGACTGCGCGGAGGACTGGAAGAATGCGGACGAGGAGCGCTGGCACTCGCTCGCAAGGAGGGCGCTGGCCGCCGAAAGGATGAGGCGCGGCGACGATGACTTCCTGGACGGCTTCCTGGCGCTGCGCGATCTCGAGCGCTCCGATCCGGCGAAGGCCGCGGAATTCGCCGCGGCCGCGACCGACGACGAGATCATGCGCCACTCGATCCTTCCCCAGGGGCGCAGGGACATCGAGTCGATGGCCTTCAGCATGCTGGGGGCTGGAGAATACCCGCGGTTTGACGGCCTTGTCGCCCTCATGCGCCACGGACGGCTCGCGCACCATCGGAGCGCGGGCGTGTCCGCCGAGCTCGACTTCCTCTCCTCCGAGCTCGCGAAGGGGCTGCGCTCGGGAGGCGTCGTCGGGGGCTTCATCGACGGCCCCACCAACGTCGACGTGCGGGGCGCCGGACTCCACCTCGACACGAGCTGCCTGCCCGACGGCGCGCTCAAGGAGCTCGCCGGATACGTGGTCTTTGACCATGTCCGCCAGCATATCCTTTCGCTCCCGCGGGCGGCCTCCAAGGTCATGCTGCTCGACGAACTCCGCCGGATCCTCCTCATCCCCGGCGCGACCGAGTTCGTGAAGGAGCTCCTTGCGCAGATGCGCAAGTACCGGTGCGTGTTCATCGGGGCCTTTCAGGAGCCGTCCCAGATCGACGACATCGATCCCGCCCTCACCGAACTCCTGCTCGGCCAGTGCAAGCAGCACTTCCTCATGCGCCAGAACAATGCCGACCAGGTGCGGCGGATCGGGCGCGTGATCGGGCTGCCCGGGTCCGCCGAGCGGGCGATCGCGCAGCATCCGCTGATCGAGCACCAGTCGGGTTCGCGCAGGGCGTCATTCTTCACGTATTTCTCCAGGGAGGCCTATGCGCCCGTCTGCGGCACGGTCCGGGTCGAGATCGATCCGGCCATGCTCTACGTCGCCGAATCCTCGGGCGAGGTATTCGACAGGAGGATGAAGGCCCTCGGACGGTACCCGTCCGTCCTTGAGGGCGTGCTCGCCGAATCCGGGGGAAGGCCCGCGTGAAGGCGCTCCCCGCGGCGATCCTCTGCCTTGCGCTCACCGGCTGCGGCTCCGTTCCGGGCGCCGCCGAAAGGAAGGCCCTTGACCAGGGGTATCTTCTCGGCGCGGCCGACGCCGTGAAACGCCTCTACTGGGCGAAGCAGGCGCTGGAATCCCCGGTCCGCGCGAGGCCCGCCGGCCAGATCGAATACTATGGATGGGAAGAGTCGGGAACGGCGCGAGACGGGCGCCGGCTTGCCCCGGAATCGGTGGGGGTGCCCGTCTTCGTGCCGGCGCCCCTCCCTGCGGGAGCCCAGGGTCCATGATCGGGCCTTTCCGCCATTGGCTTCGGCTCGGCGCGGGCGCCCTCGGAGTGTGGGCGGCGCACCCGGCCCGCGCCTTCCTCGGCTTCGGCGACACCTCCTTTGTCACGGTCGTCGCCAACCCGGCCGAGGCTGCGAACTGGGCGGCCGAGCTTGAACGCCTCAACGCCCAGCTGGCCGCCGCGACCGGCTCCCTCCAGACGCTTGGCCAGCTTCGCTCATATGCCGGCGACCCTCTGGCCGCCGTGGCCGCCATCCGCAGCCTCGGGGAGATCACTGCGGAGGTCTCGGCGCTTTGATCCGGCGCGCAGACCGACGCGGACCTCCTCCGGGCCTGGCAGGCGATGGGGGCCTCCGCGCGCCTTGCGGACGCCGCGGCGCTGATCCTCGGGTCGGGCGCCGGATCGTCCATGCAGGTCTTTGGACAGTCCTTGCCCCGCGACCCGTCCCTCTACGAGGGAATCGCCCGGGACATCGGCGCCTCCCAGCAACTGCGCAGCCAGGTCGCCTCCGAGCAGGCCGCGCGGGCATCGGTGGCCTCGGAGCTTGCGCTGGCGTGGAGCCAGTTCAGGGCGGCGACCACGGAGTCGACGAAACAGGCCGTCCTCGCCGAGATCAGCCAGCTCCAGTCCCAGAACCAGGTCATGGATACGCGCAGGCGCGCCCTCCTCGACGACCTCCAGCTCTCGGACCGGGAGGCCAGCGCATCCGCGGGACTCCGTGCGAAGGCGACGGACGAGGGGCTCCTCGCGGAATCGGCGCTCCTCAACGGCGACGCCCGGGGTCGCGCCCAGGGCGCCGAGGCCCAGCGCCTCGCGACGCTCCAGAAACAGGCGCCCGCCCCGGCGCCGGCGGACTACTCGGGGCTCAAGCTCTGGACAACGGCCGACGCGGGAGGGATCCAGGATTGAACGCGCCGCCCTCAGAGGTCGCGGACCTCCTCGATGTCTTCAATTCCTACGACGGGAGCGTCGTCTTCCGGGGGCTCACCGAGGGCTACGGCGGACAGCCCTCGGTCCTGGGACGGATAGGATGGATTTTCACCGGATTTGGCGCGCTCTTCACGCTTTGGGGCTTTGTCCTGCGCTCGCAGCGGTCGCAGGGCGAGGGGAGAATGGGCGAGATCGCGAAAACGTGGATCGTGATCGGCCTCATCGTGGGGGGGCCCTTCGCAATGAGCGCCGCGATGCAGGCCGCCGATTCGCTCTACGCGTCCTCGGCCGGGGGGCCGCGCAACCTCACCGCAGTGTGTGTCAAGGCGGCCTACGCGATGCCGGAGTTAAACGAGCTCTTCGACGCGCTCAGGAAGAGCGCGCTTTCGCAGCAGGCGCCCGCGCCAAGTCCGGCGAGCGCGCAGCGCCAGGCCCTGATCAACAGCGCCAACGACGGAAGCGTCCTCGGGTACCTCGAGGCGTACGGGGTGGCCGTTTGGGACACGGCCTCCGACTACGCCTCCGGCGCCTCCCAGTCCTGGAACGCCATGGTGCGGATGGCGGTGATGGCCACCGGCTTCGGCTCGGCCATGCTCAAGTGCCTGCTGATAGCACTCACGGTCGTCCCGCTCTACCTCCTCTTCCTCTGCGCCGCGGCCGTGGTCTGGTTCATGGAGCAGCTGCGCTATTTCCTCGCGGTGTCGGGGACGATGATGCTGCCGCTCTTTGCCGGGATGTTCTCGCTGCCCGAGGGCCATTTCAGCCGCCAGGCGGCCCAGAGCTACGTCATGCACATGGTCTCGCTCGCCCTTTGGCCCGTCGCCTGGGCCATCGGCCACACGGGCACCATCGCCCTCTACAATGCGCTCGTGTCGCTGATCGCCGGGACAAGCCGCGTTCCCGAGATGCAGAGCCTCCTGCAGTGGAGCTCGATCGCGTCCGGCGCGCCCTCGGAGGCGCAGCTTCAGGCGGCGGAGGACGCGCTCGGAAACTGGTTCATGGGGAACCTTGCGGCTCTCCTCTCGATCCTGGTCGGCGGCCTCGGCTTCACGCTCTGGGTCGTGGTCGTGTCGCTCCTTGGGCCCGTGTTCATGCACCGGCTCCTGACGACCGGGGCGCTGTTCATGTCCCAGGCGGCTTCGGTCGCTGGCCGCCAATCGGTCGGCGCGGGCAGGCTGGCGCTCAGCATCGCCCCCGGCTTCGGAGGGGCGGCCGGCCTCCTGGGACAGGCCAATCCGGCGGGCGAACGCCTGTCCGGCGCGCGCCCGGCGGACGTGTTCGGGATCGCGGACGACGCGTTTCCGTCCGGGGCCGCGGGCGGCGCGGCTTCAAGCATGGGCGACGCGGCGCGGCTTGTGGATGATAAGGATGGCAAGGAGGGGCGCCGCGGGTGACAATGGGACCGTGCCATTGCCTCGCCCAGTCAGATCCGCAATCGGGGGCGCCGAGCGCCTGCTCGACAGGATCCTTTGCGTGGTCGGGGCGGTCGCGTTCTCGCAGCTCCCTGAGTTCATGCAGCAGTACCTGCAGAGGCTCGAGGGCCACCTCGACGAGGCCCGACTCGCGCTTGGCCGGTTTAACGACGCTGCGGCCCGCTCCGGGATGACCCTCGACCAGCTGGTTGCAGGGGCCTCACAGAACCCGGACAAGGCCATGGGCAACCTGGGGCGGGTCGTGAGCGCCGCCGCGGCGCGCGTGGACGCGCTCGGGGCCGCGGACGCGGCGCTCCGCCAGGCGACCCTGTGGTCAAGGCCGTTTGTCTTCGTGCGCCACGCGGACTGGGGCATCGCGAGGGCCACACTCGCCATCTACCGGCCCGCTGTGCCGACGACCGTCGAGGGCTTCGCGTATGCCGGTGTGGGGATAGTCGTCGTCCTCGCCCTCTACCACCTCGCGGTCCGCGCTCCGATCGTCCGCCTGATCCGAAAAAGGGAGACGGACAGGACACCAGGGACGCCCTGAATCCTCCCGCGGCCCTGCCGCAAATCCGTGGACAGAAGCTCGGCCAGCAGCCAAGTTTGCAGGTCTCGATGCCCGACACCCTACACGTCAACCTTGGCGACCGCTCCTATTCGATTCTCTTCGCGGAGGACCTCACGGCGGAGGTGCGCGCCGTCGTTGCCGGCCTGAAGGGCGCATCCCGGCGAATCGCCGTGATCACCGACCGAAACGTCGCGACCATCCAGGCGCCCACGCTCCACAAGCTCTTCGGCGACGCGCCGACGCTCATTGTCCCCTCGGGGGAGGAGTCGAAGTCGATTCCCGAGCTTGGCAACGCGCTCGACTTCCTGGCGGACCAGAGGCTCGACCGCGGCGGCGCGGTCTTTGCGGTGGGCGGCGGGGTGGTGGGGGACCTCGCCGGGTTCGCCGCGGCGTCCTACCTGCGCGGTGTCGATTACTACCAGGTCCCGACGACGCTGCTTGCGATGGTGGACAGCTCGGTCGGGGGCAAGACCGGGGTCAACCTGAAGGCGGGCAAGAACCTGGCGGGCGCCTTCCACCAGCCGCGCGGCGTGTTCATCGCCACGGGCTTCCTGAAGCTCCTCCCCCCACGGGAATTCGCGGCGGGGATGGCGGAGGTGATCAAGACGGCGCTCCTCGGAGACCGGATGCTATTCGAGGACCTGGAGAGATCCCCGCTATCGGCGGGCGACCTCAGGCTCGCATGGACCGTGAGGGTCTGCTGCGGCATCAAGGCGCGCCTGGTCGAGGCCGACGAGCGCGAGCTCGCGGACATCGGTGGCCGGGCGCTCCTGAACCTGGGGCACACCTACGGCCACGCCATCGAGCAGGTCACCGGCTACGGGGCGTACCTGCACGGCGAGGCCGTGGCCGTCGGGCTGTGCGCGGCCGCGCGCCTCTCCCGCCGGCTTGGGATGGCAGGCGATTCCGATGTGGCGAGGATCGAGTCCGTCGTGTCGGCCCACGGCCTTCCCACCCGGCTGCGCTCCGCGCTGACCGTCAGTGCGCTCATGGGGGCGATGGCCCGCGATAAGAAGGTGCGCGCCGGCGCGCTCCGCTTTGTGCTCCCGAAGGCCCCCGGCGAGGCGGTCGTCCGAAGCGACGTCCCCGTGGCCGAGGTTGAGTCCGTCTGGCGCGAGGTGGGGGGCGCCTGACGGGTGGGAGAAAATTCGTGTGTTCCTGGCCCGGGGGGGCTATAAGATGAGTCATGTCCGCGATCGACGAAGGCATTGTCCGGGAATACTTTGAACAAAACGGGTTTTTCGTCCGCCAGGTGCGAAAGTACCAAGTGCAGGCCCGCAGGAAGACCGGGGACGAGGAGATCGACCTTCTCGTTCACAATCCGGCGTGGCAAAAGGGCCGGCGCAAACCCGACTTCTTCCTCTTCTCGACGGAGCTGCAGTTCGTTCACCAGGCCGTCGTGGCCGTCAAGCCCTGGCACACCGACGTATTCACGCCCGCGACCCTGAAGGGGTCGCCGGAGATCTTCGGATTCCTCGAGCAGAACGTCCTCAAGCAGGCCGCCCGCCTTTTCCCCACCGAAACCGACGGCATCGGCAGCGACGTGACGAAAATCCTCGTCCTTCCAGCGCTTCCGACGGCCGAGCCTTTCCGCTCCCAGAGCGTCGAGATGCTGAAGGAGCGGGGTGTCGACGGGATCATCTCCTTCCGGTCGATGCTCCTCGACCTGATCGACAAGATCGACGCGCACCGCAACTACGGGAAGAGCGACACGCTCCAGGTGATCCGCGTGCTCAAGAATTACGACCTGCTGAAGGACGCGCAGCTCGACCTTCTGTCCGACCGGATGCAGTCGGCCCGCAGGACCCGCGCCTCCCAGGCTGCGCCGGCCGAGGGCTGAGCGCGGCGCGCCAAAACGTTCTCGCACTGGGCGCCGCCTGTTCGGAGGATTTCGCCGATGAGTTCAACCATCCATCCCACCGCAATCGTCGAACCGGGCGCCAAGCTAGGCGACGGATGCGTCATCCACGCCGGAGCCGTCATCAGGTCTGCGGCGATCCTCGGCGACCGGGTTGCGGTCCACCCCTACGCGGTCGTGGGAGGCGATCCGCAGATGCTCCGCTTCGATCCGTCGGTCCCCACGGGCGCCCGGATTGGCGCGGGGACGACCATCCGAGAGTACGTGACCATAAACCGGTCTTCGGTTAAGGGCGCGTTCACGGAGGTCGGCTCGAACTGCCTCCTCATGGCCTGCTCGCATGTGGCGCACGACTGCCTGGTCGGCGATCACGTGGTGATCGCAAACGCCGTGCTCCTGGCCGGGCACGTGGAGGTTGGCAATTACGCCGTCCTCGGGGGCGGATCGGCTTACCACCAATTCTCCCGGATCGGCGAAGCATCCATAATAGGCGGCTTGGCCCGCATCACGCAGGACATCCCGCCGTTTACGATGGCGGCCGAGAGAAACGAGGTGTCGGGGCTGAATCTGGTGGGTCTAAGGCGCCGCGGAGTCACACGCGACGCGATCAACGAGCTCAAGGAGGCCTTCCGGCTCGTCTATTTCAGGATGGGCAACATCCGCGAAATTGCGGCGTCGGCGCTTGCGGACGGGACGTTCAAATCGGCCGAGGCCCGTCGATTTCTGGAATTCATCAAGGCGGGCAAGCGCGGTATCGCGCGCGCCCGCCGCAAGGGTGTCCCGGCCGAGGAGGCCGCGGATTAGGCCGCGACCCGATCCCTTTGAGCGACCGGATTGCCATCACCTGCGGAGACCCGGCCGGAATCGGTCCGGAGATCATCTCGTGCTGGCTCGCGGCAAACCCCGCCATGGGGGCGCGCGTTGCGGTGCTCGGCCCGGCCCGATGGCTCGCGACGCTCGGGGACGGCCCCCGAAAGATCGCCGTGGGCCTCGATGACTTTGCCGCGGAGCCGGGTCGGCCGACCGCGGAGGGCTCCCTCGTCGCTTGGGCCGCGCTTGAGCGCGCCGCGGGCCTATGCATCGCCGGGGAGTATGCCGGCGTCGTGACCGGCCCCGTCAGCAAGGAGCGGATGGCCGCCATTGGCTGGAGGTTCCCGGGGCACACCGAGTTCTTTGCGGCGCGCTGGGGCGGCGCGCCGACCATGGCGTTCTGCGGGGGAAAGCTGAGGATCGCGCTCGTGTCATGGCATATCCCGCTGCGCGAGGTCCCCTCGTGGCTGACCGCCGGAAACATCGGGCGCGCGGTGGCCGCCGCCGACCTCCTCGCCAGGTCCGAGGGCGTCACCTCGCCGAGGATCGGGGTGTGCGGCCTCAATCCCCATGCGGGCGAGGGGGGGCTCATCGGGACCGAGGAGCGCGACACGATCGATCCCATCCTCGGTGAGCTGCGCGTCCGCTATCCGGGGCTTTCCCGGTGCCAGCCCGCCGACACGCTCTTCGCGAGGCAGCTCCGGGGGGAGTTCGACGCCTCGGTGGCGCTCTACCACGACCAGGGCCTGGCGCCGCTAAAGGCGGTCGATTTCGAGGAGTCGGTGAACGTCACGCTGGGCCTGGGACACGTTCGCACGAGCCCCGACCACGGAACCGCGTTTGAAATCGCCGGCAAGGGAGTCGCCAACGCACGCAGCTTCTCTAACGCCGTCGAAGTGGCGCTGCGCTTGATTCGGGCGCGCAATGGGCGATAGTGCCCTCCGATGCCCGAATCCGCCACCGTTTCCGCCCCTGCGACCGTCCCCGTTGTCCGGGAGGGGACGGAGAGCCTTGTCCGTCTCACCGAGTCGGCCGGCAAGAAGGTGCGCGCCCTCATTGCCCGCGAGAACCAGGGAGAGTTCCTGCGGATCGCGATCACCGGGGGCGGATGTAACGGCTTGAGCTACAAGCTCAAGTTCGCCCCGGAACCGAGGCGCGGCGACATCCTCGTCCGCTCCTCCGGGACCCAAGTGGTCGTGGATCCGAGGACGGCCCTCTACCTGAAGGGCACGGTGGTGGATTATTCCACGCAGCTCATCGCCGGCGGCTTCAAGTTCTCGAACCCGAATGCCAAGGCCAGCTGCTCCTGTGGCGAAAGCTTCAGCGTTTAGGTGTTGTATTCGAGGCGGTTTCAGACGACGGTGCCCTGATTCTACACACCCAGCAGCGTAATTATTGATGGCCATACCGACTCCCCCGGCCGCCCCAGGCGGCAATCGCCCAAACGGGCAATTCCAGCGCCGCAACAACGACCCGTTCGCGAGCATACGCCGCAACCACCGAATAAAGGTCCCGCAGGTCCGCGTGATCTCGCCCGAGGGAAAGCAGCTCGGCATCCTCGACACGCCGAAAGCGGTCAATCTGGCGCTTGAGGTCGGGCTCGATTTGGTCGAGGTGGCCCCGAATGCGACGCCCCCCGTCTGCAGGATCATGGACTTCGGCAAGTACGTCTACGAGGAGCAGAAGAAGCACTCCCATTCGAAATCGACCGCGAGCAAGATCAAGGAGATCGAATTCACCGCCCGCATCGCTCCGAACGACTTCAACACGAAGCTGCGCCACGCCGAGGAGTTCCTCGACCACGGCAACAAGGTTAAACTCCGCCTGAAGTTTCGCGGGCGCGAGATGGCCCACACGGAGATCGGCTTCGAGGTGATGAAGCGCGCCGTCGTCGAGCTCGCGGGCATGGGCCATCCGGATGCCGAGCCCAAGCTGATCGGCAGGAACATCCATGTCATGCTGACGCCGTTGCCCGCCAACAAGCGTAAGGCGAAATTCCACGTAAAGGGCGGCGAGGGTGGGGATGCGGTCGAGGACGATGACGATTCCGCGTCGGCCGACCCACAGGCGGCGGAAGCCTGATTTCGGGCGCGCCCATGCGCCTAGCGGCGTTTATTTTCCTTCTGGTTCCGGCCCTTCTTTCCGCATCGGTCGGCGGGGACCTGGCATCCGTGCGGAGCGGCGGGCTGGACTACGTGAGCCTTGAGGAGGGCGCCGCGCGTTTGGGGCTCAGGATCGAGCGCTCGCTGCCGCCGTCGTCGGTCATGCTGAAGGACGGCTCCCGGCCCGTCGCCCGCTTTTCGGACCACAGCCGCGAGACCGACATCAAGGGCCTTCGCGTGTTTTTCGGGGACCCGGTCATTGAGCGCGGCGGGAAATTTTTCCTGAGCCGCGCCGATTACGAGGTGCACCTCGTGCCTCGCCTGCGCCCGGGGCTCTGCGGCCCCGCGCCCAGGATCCCCCACGTGATCGCCATCGATCCCGGGCACGGCGGCCAGGACCACGGGACTGAGAACAAGACGCTCGGGACCATGGAGAAAACTTATACGCTCGAGGTCGCCCAGAGGCTGAAGCAGCTCCTCGAGGCCAAGGGATACGCGGTCGTCATGACCCGCGAATCCGATGTCGGCGTCGAGAAACAGATCCGCTCCGAGATCGCGAACCAGGCCTCGGCGGACCTTTTCGTGAGCATCCACTTCAACTCCCTGTTCCCGAACACAAAGACGACGGGGGTGGAGGTGCTTACGTTCCCGCCTAGGCCGCAGCGCTCCACGGACTCGTGGAGCCCCGGCAAGAGGGACGATTCGGAGGCCAGGGACGCCCCCATCAACGAGTTCAACGTATGGAACACCGTTCTTGCCAGCAGCATGCATCGGCGGCTCCTGGATGCGCTTCACTCGGGAGACCGGGGCGAGAAGCTTGAGCACCTCGGCGTGCTCCGGTCGCTCAAGTGCCCGGGAGTCCTGGTCGAGCCGGCCTTCCTGTCGAGCGAGGCCGAGGGCGGGCGCCTGGCGACGCCGGAATTCCGCGACACCATTGCCTCCGCGATCCTTGCCGGGATCGAGGACTACGCCGCCCTGCTCAGGAGCCTGCTCCCAGCTTCGGTCACCCCGTCCAACGGCGCGCCCGGTCCCGCCGCGGCGCCCGCGGCGCGTTCGCAGCCGACGCGCCCGACTCCGTGACCCGGATCCGGACCATTTCCCGGTCCGAAGCGCGCCGTTTCCTGAGGCGCGCCCACCTGATCGACCGGCCGGCTGAAGATGTCGGCACCGCGCTTTCGCACCACGGTTACATCCAGATCGACCCGATAAACATCTGCGGCCGGATGCACGACCATATCCTGCGTAACCGAGTGCGCGGCTATGCGGAGGGGGGCCTTATGCGGCACCTCCACGGCGACGGACGCCCGCTCGGCGCCGGCGAGAGAACGGCGTTCGAGCATCACCTTCCCTCGACCGGTATCCTTGCGGCTTTTCCGCTCGAGGCATGGCCGCATCTCCAGGCTGCCATGCGCGCCCGCACCCGGGAGGCGAGCGCCTGGTCGGGCCGGCTCACGGCGCGCGAGCGGGAATTCGCGGGGCGGATGATGGAGCGTTTTGCCGAGCGCGGGGCCCTGGGCCCCGAGGATTTTGAGGATCCGAGGAAGGGCCGGCGGGTCTGGGGTTCGTCCACCCTCGCTAAATCGACCCTCCAGAAGCTTTTCTTCCATGGACGGCTCCTGATCGTTGCGCGCGATAAGAACCGCAGGCTGTACGACCTGCCGGAGCGGGTGCTCCCGGCGGAGGTCCTTTCGCGGCGAGAGAGCACACCCGCGGAGACCGCCCGATGGCTGGCTCTCACGCGCCTGAGGCAGCATCGGCTGGTGGCGCTCAGGAGATCTGAGGTCCCCCTGGTCGAGGGCCTTGCCGAGGCGGTTGCGGTCGACGGGTGCCCCGTCCTGCACTGTCTGAAAGACGACCTGCCTGTGCTGGACCAGCCGGACGAGGCCGGCCGGGAGGAGGCACCCATCCTCCTCGCTCCCCTGGACCCCATGATCTATGATCGGCGGGTGACCCGGGGCCTCTGGGATTTTGACTATGCCTGGGAGGCCTACATGCCCGCCCCGAAGCGAAAGCGGGGCTATTATGCGCTTCCGGTCCTCTCGGGAACCGAGCTGGTGGGCCACGTCGACCTGAAGGCTGATCGCGAGCGCGGCCGCCTCGGCGTCGTTTCCCGCTCCGTTCGAACCGGGCACAGGACGAAGCACGCGGTCGGTCTCCTTGCGAGGTTCCTGGGCCTGAAGACGCGCTAAACCGGATGGGCCCCTAGACGGCGATCTCGCCCTCGCCGCGCGCCGGTTCAAACCACCCCGCCGGGTCGCTCTCGCGCGAGAATTCCGGGCATTCGTGTGCAAGCTGCTGGCGCAGGCGCTCACGGGCCCTTGCGATCCGGCTCTTTACGGTCCCTACGTTCGTCCCGAGTTCGGCTGCGATGTCCTCGTAGGAGCGGTCCTGGACGCTGCGCATGGCCAGGATTCGGCGGTGCGAGGGCTCGAGCCTGTCCATGCAGGTCTCCACCTTCTCCATGAACTCATTCCTGGAGCTTTCCTGGGAGGGATCCGGGGTGCCGGCGGCGACAAGATCCGCAAACGTGGCGTCGCCGTCCGCGCCCACGGCGGCATCGAGCGACAGCGTGGCATGCCTGCGGCGGCGGAAGAAATACCAATAGCGGTTCCTCGCGAGATTGACCGCGATCCGGTGCAGCCAGGTGGCGAGCGACGAATCTCCCCGGAATGCCGCAAGCCCCCGGTGAGCGCGCACGAAGGTGTCCTGGGTGATCTCCTCGGCGTCCGCATGGTTTCGCAGGAGCGCCATGGAGGCGGCGAAGATTCGCGTCTTGTGGCGGTTCATGATCTCCTCGAAGGCGGATTCATCACCGCCGTTGAATCGCTGCACCAGGTCGACATCGAGAATGGATTCGGCGTTCATCGTGCCGAAACACATACCTTACTCCGTGCCAGCCCCTCTCACGGATCTGCAACCGGCTTCAACGCAGGAGGTTATTTCTATCGGATCGGAAAGCCGACTCCGAGTGACCCTGGATTTCGGGCATTTTGCAACCGTTTGAGGTCCCGCATAGGGCAAATGGCACGAGCATTGCTGGACGCTAGGCAGTTACAATTCGGCGTCATCGGATATATCCAAACTTCGATGCTTGACTGAACCCTCGGTCGACGATGTGGCTATCGCCTTAGATAAATCCGGTTAAATCTCTTAAGATCCACAACGGGTTCCCAACCTACGGAATCCGCAGTCAGTGAAGATAGTCCAAGCTTACACCTATGAATAAGACATTGCGTCCAGCTAAATGGATTTTGTCGGGCGTCCTCGCGCTCTTGGTATCCACGGCAACGATATTTGGACAAGGCACCACCACATCGGGCATCTCCGGATTCGTGACCGACAAGAACGGCGCTCCGATTGCCGGTGCCAAGATCGTGGTGACCCATGTTCCCACGGGCACTCATTACGTGACCGTCTCCAACAAGACCGGCACCTACGCCCTCGACGGCCTCCGCCCCGGCGGCCCGTACTCCGTCGAGGCCACCGCGCCGGACGGCACGACGGCCGAGGATTCCGGCCTCTTTGTCGACGTCGGATCCACCCTGAGCGAGAACCTTAAGCCGAGCTCCGAGGTGATCAGGCTCAGCGCCGTTGAAGTCGGCGCCACGCGCGACACCAAGTTCGACGCAAGCTCGATGGGCACCTCGATGGCGTTCAACGCCACGGATATCTCCGCGATCAACAGCGTGCGCCAGGACATTCAGGATATCGAGAATCTCGATCCCCGAACGAACCTGCAGCAGAGCGCCAACGGCGACTCCAACTATACGCTGAGCGTCCAGGGTCAGAACCCCCGTGAGAATCTGGTGCTGGTCGACGGCGTTTCTGCGTCCGACAACTTCGGTCTTAATTCAAACGGCTACGCAGGTCTCCGCAATCCGCTCCCCTTGGACTGGATCGAATCGTTCACCTTCGACCTCAACACCTATGACATTGCCTACAGCGGTTTTATCGGCGGGGTTGCCGACGCGACCCTGAAGTCGGGAACCAACGAGTTTCACGGCGATCTCTACGAATACTACACCGGCACGAACTTCCGCGGGCCTGACCCCCTTCCCAACCCGCTCGGCGCCCATGAGCCGGTGCAGGCTCACACGACCGGTGCCACGTTCGGCGGCCCGATCATCAAGGATAAGCTCTTTTTCTTCGTCGGCTACGAAGCCTTCCGCGAACTCGCGGCCCCGACGCCCCCGACCTTCAATCCGTTCGACACCGCCGCCGACACCGCGGTGATCAACCAGATCCTCGCCGTTGCCGCGACCGAGGGATACACCCAGCCGGGCGCCTACCTCACGACGGCCCACACCTGGCAGCAAAACTTTGTGGCCAAGGTCGACTGGAACATCTCGGACAACCACAAGTTCGATTTCACGTTCCGCCACAACGACGGCCGCAGCCCGCTTGAGTACAACTACACCTCGAGCTTCGAGACCTCGCTCAGCGGTTCCTGGTATGACTCCCACCGCGTCGACCAATCCTATACGGCCAAGGTCAACAGCGACTGGAACTACCTTATTCCGGGCCTGACGACCGAGGTGGAGGGCACCTTCCGCCTGTACAACGGCACCGCGATTCCCGAAGGCACCCTTTGGCCGGCGACCACAATCATCCTGGGGAACTTTGGTTCCTATCAGGCTGGAGCCGCGCCGACCGAGCTGTTCCTCGGTACGTCCGCCAGCTATCAGGACAACAACCTCCACACCCAGGAAGTTGAGGAGCATGTCTTCGCCGACTACGCCCTGGGAACGCACACGTTCAAGTTCGGCACCGCCTTCGACCGCGTGCAGCTGACGAACACCTTTATTCAGAACACCCTAGGCTCGTACACGTTCTCGAACATTCAGGACTTCCTGAATGCGACGCCGACCGGCGCGACGAAGACGGTCGCCTCGCCTGGCTTCACGCTCGATCAGTCGATCGCCCACTTCTGGCAGCTCAACATCGCTCCTTCGCTCCAGGATACCTGGAAGCCGAATGCGAACCTCACGTTTCTCGGCGGCGTCCGCCTCGACTATCCGTACATGGATCAGCAGCCGCCGCTCAGCACGGTCTTCCTGAACTCGGCGGGCTTCCCCAACACCCAGACGATCGATGGTCATTACACGATCTCACCCCGCTTTGGTTTCAACTGGGACGTCTCGAAGGACCAGACCACCCAGATCCACGGCGGCGCCGGCCTATTCGTGACCACGCCTCCGTATGTGTGGCTGGAGAATTCGTTCAACAACGCGGGGCTCACGACGTCAGCGTCCGTGAACAACAGCGCCAAGATCATCCCGGGCTACACGTTTGACGGCGCCAATACGGGCCCGGTTCCGGCCAACGCGGGCGCTCCTTCGCAGAACATCGACTTCATCTCGCACGATTTCGAGGATCCGGCCAGCTGGAAGGAAAACATTGCGATCGACCACAAGCTGCCCTTCGGAAACATCACCGTCACGGCCGAGATCGACCTGAGCCAGGTGGAGAAGGACGTGTACTACACGTCGAACAACCTGAAGCTGGCGACCAGCGGCCCGGCGGTCATGCCGGACGGCGCGATTCGCTACAATGGAAACATCACCCCGTCGAACGTGGGCAGCGCCTACTTTGTCCCCGGGTACACGACCAGCAATTTCTACACGAGCGTGTCGAGCCAGGCGTCGTCGGTGCTGGAGGCCAATCCGGCCCTTGCGCAGGTCCTTGAGCTGAACAACACCGACAAGGGCGGTTCGCAGGAGTACACCCTTCAGATCCAGCGCAAGATGAAGGACGGCTGGGCCTGGAGCCTGGCCTACACCCACACGCATGCCACGGAGGTGGCCGAGCTCGGCGGCACGACCGCCTCCGGCGGCACCACCAGCCCGTTCATCAACCCGAACGACAACACCGCCTACCGCTCGGAGTACGCGGTTCCGGACAAGTTCATCCTGACCGGGGAAAAGGAGTTCAACTTCTTCAAGAAGCGCCACGCGGAAACGATCCTGACCGCCCAGTTCATCGCCCAGAGCGGCCAGCCCTACAGCTTCATCTTCAAGGGTGATGCCGACGGCTCGGGCAACAACAACTCGCTCTTCTACGTGCCGTCGGGCCCGAATGACCCGACCGTCTCGTGGATCAGCTCCGCGGAGGAGAGCAACTTCTTCAACAACTGGCTGCCTTCCCACCCGGAGCTTGAAAAGTACATGGGCAAGGTCGCCCCCCGCAACGCCTTCGCGGGCGCCTGGCAGCATACGCTCAACCTCAGCTTCACCCAGTCGGTCCCGATCTGGCGCGATATAGACGTCAAGATGTTCGCGACGATGTTCAACTTCGCGAACCTCCTGAATAAGAAGTGGGGCATTGTTGAGAACTACGGCCAGTACAACTATCCCTACGGCGAGCAGACCGTGGCGGGCACGGGGTACAATCCGAAGGGCAACAACGGCGCAGGTCAGTACCTGTACACATTCAACACGGGCACCCTCGGTGCGCCGCAGCTCTATTCCGACCTGTCCCGCTGGTTCCTGCAGGTCGGCGTGAAGCTCGAATTTTGATCGAGCCCGGTTTCTTTAGCTTCGAGCCGCCGCGCTTTTCGGCGCGGCGGCTCTTTTGCCTCTTGCGATAAGGGTCCAATGGCTCCCGCAGGGCAGGCAGTTTCTCCCGACGGGCCGCGGGTTTTGGGACGCGGGTGGGCGAAAAGGGGCCCTTCTGGGGGACGGCCGCCGCCCTTTCGCCCGGGGGGGCCCAACTCGCCGTTGCCACGGGACGGGGAATTCGAAGGCGCCGTCGGTTCTGCGAGCCCAGACGGATCCGCGTGATCCCTGCTCAGGCGTCCCGGATTCGCCGCGCGGGGGCCCCGGGAATCGAAAGGCTCGCTTCCATCGGGGCCCAGATGCTACAAATTCGTTCGCAGCCTCGATATGCGCAAGAATCATGACGGCGGGTCTAATCGTGCATCCTCGGGCCGTATTGCCCTGCTCCTGGGCTCCGGGTCTCTGGTCCTGGGTTCCCTGGCCGCCTACCTCGGAAGCTACCGGGGACCGTTCCTCTACGACGATCGCGGATCGGTCGTCGACAATCCGACCATTCGCCACTGGTCAACGGCGTTTCAACCGTTGGCGACCGGCTGGCCCGTGAGCGGCCGGCCGATTCTCAATGCGAGCTTTGCCTTGAATTATGCTTTTTCGGGGCTCGGCACGCATGGGTACCATGTGACAAACTGGTTGATCCACGTCGCGGCGGGTTTGCTCCTTTTCGGCCTCTGCCGGCGGATCCTTTTGCGCGTGCCCTCACTGGCGGCGTCCGCAACGGGCATTGCGTGGGCCACGGCGCTTTTCTGGACGCTGAGTCCCCTTCAGACCGAGTCGGTCACCTATATCAGCCAACGGGCCGAATCGCTCATGGGACTGTGTTATCTGGGATGCCTTTACGCCTTCATCCGGGCCTACGGGAGCGGGGCCGCTTCGCTCGGCTGGGCCGCGCTGTCGGTGGCGGCGTGTTTTGCCGGCACCGGCTGCAAGGAGGTCATGGTGACGGCGCCCGTGGTCGCTTTGGCCTGCGACCGCGTCTTCGTGGCCGGCGGCTGGAGGGCCGCGCTTGCCGCGCGCCGGGGGTACTACTGCGCATTGGGCAGTTCCTGGGCCCTATTGGGCGCCCTGATGCTCGGGACGGGCATGCGCGGCGGGACCGTTGGCTTCGGCGCCGGAATACCCTGGTGGGCCTATGCGATCACCCAGTTCCGCGCCCTTGCGACCTACCTGCAGCTTTCGTTCTGGCCGAGTCCGTTGCTCTTCAGCTACGGCCTCACTCTCGGAGGACCGTCCTGGCGGCTGGTGCTCGATGCCGTGCTTGTTCTCGGCTTGGTCGGCTTCTCCGTGGTGGGGGCCGCGAGGGGGTCGAAGCTTGGTTTTCTGGGGGTGTGGTATTTCGCGATCCTCGCCCCGACCTCGTCGATCATGCCGATCTCGACCGAGCTGATCGCGGAGCATCGGGTATACCTTTCGCTGGCGGCGGCCGCCTGCCTGGTGGCCGTCGTCGGCCACGCTCTCCTGAGCCGACTTGGCGGATGGATCGGCGGAGGCGGGCGATGGGTGGCGTTTCTCGGGGTGGGCGCCTCGGTCGCCGTTGCCGCCACGGAGATCGGAGCGACGCGGTCGCGCAACAAAGCCTATTCGGATGTTTACGCGCTCTGGGCGGACACCGTGGCCAAGTCGCCTGACGACGCCGGCGCCCGCAATAACCTGGGCAACGCCCTGGCGGAAGCCGGGCGATACGACGAGGCGATCGAGCAGTTCCGGGCGGCTTCCCGGCTTTCTCCGGGATACAGCGATCCCCATCTGAATCTGGGCAACGTGCTGACCCGGATGGGCCGCGATGCCGAGGCGGTCCCCGAATACCGACTGGCGCTGCCCGGAAACCCGAGCAACGCGAACGTGCTGTACAATCTTGGGCGCGCGCTCCGAAAGACGGGCGATGCGGCCGGTGCATCCGAGGCCTTCGACCGGGCCCTTGGCGGACGCAGCGAGTCGGCCGTCGTGTGGTACGATCTCGGCAACGCCTTCATGGATGAGGGGAGGTCGGACCGGGCCCTGGCCGCGTTCGGGAAGGCTCTGGCCCTGCGCCCGGACTACCCGGACGCCCTGCTCAATCATGCCGGACTTCTGGCCCAGAACGGCCAGGGCGGTGAGGCGATCCGTGAATTTCAAAGGCTGGTGATCCTGGAGCCGGACGCGCCGGACGTTCACAACGATCTCGGGAGCCTTCTCGCCCAATCCGGCGACCTTGCCGGCGCGAAACGGGAGTTTCGGGAGGCGGTACGGCTGAAACCGGACTATGCCGAGGCGAGGAGCAATCTGGAGCGGGCGGAGGCGCTTGGAGCCCAGCGTTCGCCATGACCGCAACCGCTCCAGGAGCCCGGCTCCGCTCTGCCGGGATCGCCCTTGCGATCGCGGTCGCCTCGTTTGCGGCCTATTGGCCCGCGATTCACGGAGGCTGGCTATGGGACGACCGACTCGAGATCGTCGACAATGTGAACGTCCACGCGGCCTCCGGCTGGTGGCGATGCTGGGTCGACCCGGAGGGGATGGACTACTTCCCGGTCAAGGGAATGGCCCAATGGGCCGAATGGCACCTCTGGGGGGGGCTCCCGACCGGTTACCATTTGGCGAATGTCGCCTTCCACGTCCTGGCATCGCTTCTCGCCTGGAGACTTTTTACCCGGCTCGGGATCGCGTTCGGATGGGTGGGAGGAGCGGTCGTGGCGCTCCACCCGTTGGCCGTCGAGTCGGTCGCGTGGATTGCCGAGTTTAAGAACGAGCTTTCCCTTGTGTTTCTTCTGGTGGCGGCCAACGGCTACATCGCTTCGGAGCGGGGCGGCCACGGACGTTCCTATGGATTCGCCTTGGCGGCCTTTGTCCTGGCGCTCCTGAGCAAGAGCACGGTCGTCATGTTCCCGGTCGTTTGCCTGTGCTACGAACTTTGGGCCAGGCGGCGAATTGACCGGCGGGGCCTGCTCCGTTCCGCTCCCTTCTTTTTGGCGTCTCTTCTGCTCGGTCTCGTTACGGTCGCCTTCCAGTCCAGGCGGGCGATCGGTCTGTCCGGCCCGATGCCCGGACTCCATGACCGAGTGGGGCAGGCGGGCTGGAGCCTTCTCGCCTACCTTGGGCGTGCGGTGTTTCCCTGGCGCCTGACTCCGATCAGTCTGCCGATAGCCGCCGATTTTCCGGTGATGGTCCCATGGGGGCTCCTTTGCCTGATCGCGGTGGCCCTGTGGGAGGCCGGCGGCGTGTGGCGCCGCCACGGGCTTGTCGCCCTGGCGGTCTTCTCGGCCCTGCTCTCGCCGATCCTCGGACTCCTGCCGATGTCCTACCTGCGGGTGGCCCCGCGTGCCGATCACCTTGCCTACCTTGGCCTCATTCCGTTGGGGGCGCTCGCATCGGGAGCGGCCGGGCTGCTGGCGGGCCTGAAGCGGCCGCTCGGGGCGGTCGCGATCGGCTTCGTTTTGATCGGCTGCTTCGTGATGACCCGGTCACAAGCGGCGATTTTCGCCAGTCCGCGTGCTCTTTGGTCGGCGGCGACCGAGCGCTCCCCGCGTTCCTGGCTGGCCGCGGCCAATCTCGGCAAGGTCGCGCTGGACGAGGGGCAATTCCGGGACGCGGCGGCCTCGCTTGATCGCGCCGAGGCGCTCAGGCCGGACTCGGCGGAGGTCAGGCTCGATCGCGGCAACGCCTACAAACAGCTCGGCCAGCCCGGCGTGGCCGACGCCGAATACAGGAAGGCGATCGCGCTCGATCCCTCGTTTCCCGGGGCCTACTTCGATCTTGGGGTTCTCTTGCTCGAGCGGGGAGACGCGGCGGGTGCCTCGGAGGCCTTCAAGGAGGCGCTGCGTCTCGACGCAAACGACGCGTCCGCGCACAACGATCTTGGGCTGGCCTTGAGCCGAATGGGGGACGATCGCCAGGCAGGTCAGCAGTTCAGCGAGGCCATCCGGCTGGATCCGGGCAAGAAGGAGGCCCACCTCAACCTGGGAAACCTCCTCGCAAGGGAGGGAGAGCCGGTGGGCGCCATCAGGCAGTACCGGCTCGCGCTGGCGATCGACCCAACCTACGGGGCGGCCAGGGCGAATCTGGAGGCGGTCGTGCGGGCGTATGGCCGGCGTTCGCCGGACGACGGCGTCCCCGTTTTGAAACCGTGACCGATCGACGCTCCAGCACGCCGCCGCCGCCCGCCGGATGGGGCGCCCGGTGTTTCCAATACGCCCTGCTCTGCCTTGGGCTGGTCGCGGTATACTGGCCGGCGCTTCAGGGCCGCCGGCTCTGGAACGACCCCGACTATGTCACGAAGCCGGGGCTCCAGTCGCTTCACGGACTTTCCCGAATCTGGTTCGAGCCGGGGGCGACCGAGCAGTACTATCCCCTGCTTCATTCGGCCTTTTGGCTCGAGCACCGGCTCTGGGGAGAGAACGACCTGGGCTACCACCTGGTGACGCTGTCTTGGCATGCGCTCTCCTGCGTCCTCTTCGGCCTGGTTCTTGAAGCGCTTGCCTCCGGATCCGACGGGGACGGCGGGTCCCGCTTTCCCCGGAGGGCCGTGGGTCTGGCTGTGGCGCTCTTCGCCTTCCACCCGGTCTGCGTCGAGTCCGTCGCGTGGATCTCGGAGCAGAAAAACACCCTCTCCCTTGTTTTTTCGCTTGGCGCGGTCCTCGCCTACCTGCGCTACGAGGATCGTCGGACGGGCGGAGCCTACGCGCTCGCCACGTTCCTGTTCGGATGCGCGGTATTGAGCAAGAGCCTGACGGCGACGATCGCCCCGGCCCTGATGGTGATCGCCTGGTGGCGCCGGGGACGCCTGGACTGGCGGCGGGATGTCCTGCCCCTTCTTCCCTGGTGCATGGCGGGCGCGGCCATCGGCCTCTTTACCGCCTGGGATGAACGCCATTTTGGCGGCGCCGAAGGCGTCCACTTTGACCTCGCGAGCGCCGGACGGCTCATCGTGGCGGGAAGGGTCGTGTGGTTCTACTTGGGCAAGCTCGTCTGGCCGCATCCGCTCATCTTCTTCTATCGGCGTTGGGCGGTCGATCCGGGGGCGCCGTCCCAATACTTCGGGCTCCTGGCGATGGTCGCGGCGACGCTCTTCCTTCTTGGGGTCGCCAGGCGATGGCGCGGACCCCTGGCCGTGTGGCTGTTGTTTCTCGGCGCGCTCTTCCCGGTGATGGGCTTTTTGAACGTCTACGGGTTCGAGTTCTCCTTTGTGGCCGATCATTGGCAGTACCTCCCGATGCTGCCGGTGATTGCGGGCCTGGCCGCCTTGGCAACCTCGGGTCTGGATCGACTGGGCCTCGGCGCGTCCCGGGCCGTTCAGGGCCTCCTGATTGGCGTGTTGGCGACGCTTTCATGGCGCCAATCCCACCTTTACGTGGATGTCGAGACGCTCTACCGCAGGACCCTCGAGCGCAATCCCGCCGCCTGGCTCGCCCACGCCAACCTGGGGACCCTCGAACTCGACGCAGGTCATCCGGATCGGGCGGTTCCCGAATTTTCCGCGGCGCTTGGGCTCGTCCCCTCCTATCCCGAGCTCCATTCAAATCTCGCCGACGCGTACGTCCTCCTCAATCGCTACCCGGAGGCCATCGCCGAGTATGAGGAGGCGATCGCCCTGCGTCCGGATTACGCCGTGGCGCAGGTGAACCTCGCCCGAGCGCTGGTGGTCACCGGGAAGGCGACGGAGGCCATCCCCCATTATCTCGAGGCCCTCAACTACCAGCCGAACCACGCCGATTGGCAGTTGGGACTCGGGGTGGCGTACGGCGAGGCGGGCAATGGGGCCAAGGCCCTGGAGCATGATCGGGCGGCGATCGGCCTCGACGCGGGGTTTGCAGAGGCGCACAACAACCTGGCGACGATCCTCGCGACGCTTGGACAGGTCGACCAGGCCCTGGGGGAGCTTCGGACGGCCCTCCGGCTCAAGCCGGACTACGGCGACGCCAAGAAAAACCTCGCCGCGATCCTTGAGCGCACCTCCAGCGAGGAGGCAAACCGGGGCGACCTTGCGCATGCCATCGCGGGATACCGCGAGGCGGTGGCGACGGAGCCAGGCGATGCGGACGCGAGGGCCGAACTCGGGCTGGCGCTGGCGATGACGGGGCAGGCGGCCGAGGCGCTGACGGAACTGACCGAGGCCGTCCGTTTGGCGCCCCGGTCGGCGAGGGCGCATGCCTACCGGGGCTTTGCCCTGGCTCGCGCAAGCCGATTTGACGAGGCCCTGCGGGAATTTGATGCGTCCCTCGCCCTGGCGCCCGGCGATGAGGACGTCCTCTTCCAACGCGCGCAGGCGCAAAGGGCGCTGGGCGCGCCCCGCTGAGCGCCAGGGTGGCCGCGGAGGTCCGCTTGCCATGACGGCTTCCGGCCCGCAAGCTGCGTCGATGTCGACTTCTGACGCCCGCGCGCCGCGTCTGGGCGCCGAGACGGCCCCCGGGACCCCATGGGCGGCGGTGGCCTGCCTCGTTGCGCTGGGGCTGCTCGCCTATGCCGGCAGCACGCGGGGGCCCTTCGTCTATCTGGACCAGGCGGCGATTCGGGACAATCCGACGATCCGGCACCTGTGGCCGCTTGCTCGGGTCCTGACGCCTCCGGTCGACCGGGGCGTCACGGTCGAGGGCCGGCCGCTCGTCAACCTGAGCTTCGCCGCCAATTACGCCGCATCCGGCCTGAACGTGACGGGCTACCACGTCGTCAACATCGGGATCCATCTCCTGGCGGGTCTGACCCTGTTCGGAGTCGTGCGACGGACGCTGAAGCGGCTGGGCGACGCGAACCCCGTCCTGACGGCCTGGCTGGTGGCGGCCCTGTGGACGGTGCATCCCGTTCAGACCGAGTCGGTGACCTACATGGTTCAGCGCGCCGAATCGATGATGGGGCTTTTCTACCTGCTCTCGCTCTATGGGCTCATCCGCGCGGGCGAGGAGACGGCGCGTTCGCCGCGGGCATGGGGGGTCGTTTCGTGGACGGCCTGTCTCCTGGGAATGGCCAGCAAGGAGGTGATGGTGTCGGCCCCGGTGATGCTCTTCGCCTACGACGCGATATTCCTCGCGGGAAGCCCCCGGGCCGCCTGGACCGCCCGCAGGGGCTATTACGCGGCGCTGGCGCTCACGTGGCTTCCGCTCGCCTGGTTTGTCGTGTCCACGGGCGGAAATCGGGGGGGCACCTCCGGGTTCGGACTGGGGATTTCGCTGTGGCAGTACCTCCTGACCCAATGCGTGGCCATTCTGCACTACCTGCGCCTGGCGTTGTGGCCGTGGCCGCTCGTGTTCTTCTACGAGGTCCGCTGGTACAGGGCGGTCCAGGTGATTCCCGAGGGATTGGGCGTCTTGGCGCTCATGGTTTCGGGAGCGGTCCTGCTCTGGCGGAAGCCGAAGTGGGGATTTCTTGTCCTTTGGTTCTTCGCCATCCTCGCGCCCACTTCGCTTGTGCCCGGCATCAGCCAGACGATCGCCGAACACCGGATGTACCTTGCCTTGGCCCCCGTGATGGTAGGGCTGGTCCTGGGGGTGCGAGCGGGCGTCGGCCGGCTGGGGCTTCCCCCGCCCGGCGCCGCGTTTGTTCTGGTTCCGGTCGCGCTCCTGCTGTGCGCATTGACCATCGCGCGGAACAGGACCTACGCGACCGAGGTCGGCCTCTGGTCGGACACGGTCGCCAAGGCCCCGGGCAATCCGTATTCGAGGAACAACCTCGGCGTGGCCCTCAGCAGCGCGGGGCGAAAGGCCGAGGCGGTGGACGCATTCCGCGGCGCGCTCGAGATCAATCCGTCCTACGCAGGCGCCCGCGACAACCTGGGCCTCGCCCTTGACGAGTTGGGCAAGCCAGGGGATGCGGTTCGGGAGTACCTTAAGGCGGTCGCGGTCGACCCGAACCTGGAGGAGGTGCGGATCAACCTGGGCGTCGCCCTCATGCATCTCGGCCAGCTGCACGAGGCCATCCGGCAGTTCGAGAAGGCGGCCGAGCTGTCCCCTTCGGATCCCAACGCATTCAACGACCTGGCTGGGGTCGAAATGGCCGTCGGCCGGATTCCGGCAGCGATTGCCCATTTCCGGCGGGCGGTCGCCCTTGATCCCATCAATGGCGAGGGTTGGGCGAACCTCGGCAACGCTCTTGCGCGGGCCGACCAATGGCCGGAGGCCCTGGTGGCCTACCAGAAGGCGGCCGGACTCGTGCCGTCGTCTTCCGACGTGCAATCGAACCTGGGAGCCGCTTACGCGAGCGTCGGCCGGCCGCAGGAGGCGGTGGAGGCCTACAGGAGGGCGCTTGCGCTCGTGCCGAATGATCCGGACATTCACGAGAATCTGGCGCGGGCGCTTTCCCAGCTCGGCCGCGCCGCCGAGGCGGAAAGCGAACATCAGACGGCCGAAAAACTCCGGTCGGCTCCCTGACCCGTGAGACGTCCTCCCCCTCCTTGGATTAAGGGCCTCATCCTTGTGGGCCTGGGCCTCTGGGTGTTCTCGCCCGCGTGGACGGGAGGGTGGGTCTGGGACGACACCGCCGAAATCCTCCGCAACGATCCGATCCGGTCGTCCTGGCGTGCGATCGGGGGCATGTGGACCGCACCCGCGGGAGCCGACTATTTCCCGCTGAAGGAGACCGTGCAGTGGATTGAGTGGCATCTGTGGGGAGACGCCCCGGTCGGGTACCATCTCGTGAGCCTAGCGCTGCACCTGCTGAGCGCCTTCCTCTTCTGGAGGCTGCTCCTGCGGCTCGGCGTGCCGTTTGCCTGGACGGCCGCCCTCTTCTTTGCCGTGCACCCGATGGTGGTCGAGTCGGTGGCCTGGATCGCCGAGCTCAAGAACACGCTCTCGCTGCCCTTGCTTCTCCTCTCGGCGCTCGCCTACGTCGCCTTTGACGAACGCCGGGAACGGCCAGGCGGCGCCTGGAGGGGAGTGTATGCTCTTTCGCTTCTCGCCTTTCTTGCGTCGATCCTCGCGAAGAGTTCCGGAGTCATGTTTCCGTTCGTGATGCTGATCTATGGGTGGGTCCGCCACGGTCGCGTCAATCGGAGGATGATTCTCGCCGCCGTCCCGTTCGCCGCGCTGTCGGGAGCGGTGGGTGCTGCGACGATTTGGTTTCAGGAGCACCGGGCGATCTCCGGCGTCGTGGCGCCGGCGGGAGGCCTCGGTGAGCGCCTCGCGATGGCCGGGCACGCGCTCGTCTTCTATTTCGTCAAGGCGATCCTGCCCTGGCCGATCAGTCCCGTCTATCCGGGCTGGAGGGTGGGCGGATCGTTCCTGGCGGACGCCTGGCCGTGGCTCGCGGTCGCGATCGCCGCCGCCGTGCTCTGGGGGTGCCGGGACCGGTGGGGCAGGGGACCGCTCCTTGCGTCGGGATGGTTCGTCCTGAACCTTGTGCCCGTCCTCGGTTTCATCCCGATGTCCTTCGCGCGCCTCTCGCCGGTCTCGGACCATTTTGCCTACATCGCCTTGCTTGGCCTGGTCGGGGGGTTTGCCGGAGCCCTTGGGGGCCTGACGAAAGCGCTGGGACAAAGGGGTCCCCGTTTGGCCTTGGGCGGCGCGGTGGCCATGGCCCTCTGCGTCCTCGCCTGGGAAAGTCACGGGCTCTCGGCGAACTATCGCGACGACCGGACGTTCTGGACGTTTGCCAGCCGGCAGAACCCGGAAGCCTGGGCTCCACGCAACAACCTGGGGCTGATTGACCTTGGCGCCGGAAGGCTTCCCGAGGCGGCGGCGCAGTTCGAGGCCGTGCTCCGCTCGGGCGAACAGCAGGCCGAGGTCTGCAATAACCTGGGCACCACCTATACCCGACTGGGGCGCTACGGCGAGGCGGCGGCCCAGTTCGAGGCGGCTCTCCGCCTGCAGCCGGGCTACCCCGTGGCCGAGGCCAACCTTGGCAACGTGCTTGCGCAGACCCGCCAGTATGACCGGGCGGTCCTGCACTACCGACGCAGCCTGGAACTCAAACCGGAGGTGGCCGACGTTCATACCCGCCTTGGAATGGCTTATCTGCTCACGGACCTCCCGAACGAGGCGGCGGCCGAGTTTGCCGAGGCGATCCGCCTCGATCCGAATGCGGCCGAACCGCGCTACCGGTTGGCGACGCTCCTCGCCAATGCCGGCCGGCTCTCGGAGGCGATCGCCCGGTTCCAGGAAACGGTCGCCATCGATCCCACGCGAGCGGATGCCTATGCCGGACTCGGCCTGGCCCTGACCCTCTCGCAGCGCGCGCAGGAGGCGCTGGAGCCGCTTCGACGGGCCGTCGCCCTCCAGCCGCAGAGCGCCGAGGCGAGGGCCTACCTGGGCCTGGCGCTTTTCCGGTTGGGGGACTTTTCCGAGGCGGTCGATGCGTACCACTCCGCCATAGGGATAAGCGGGGACAACCCGGACATCTGGTTCAACCTGGCCGACTCCCTGCGTTCGGCCGGACGGCTCTCCGAGGCGCAGCAGGCGACGGCGGAGGCGGAACGCCTTCAGCGCAAACCCTGAAGGCCAGCAGCCGATCCCGCGCACCCCCGAGCCATGATTTCGCCGTCGCAATCCTCCTCCCGATTGGGCGCGGCCGCTCGATGGCTGCCGTGGTCGATGGCTCTTGCGGTCCTCCTCGGGACGCTCGTTGCATACTCGCCGATCGTACGGGCCGGGTTCATCTGGGACGACGACGGCCATGTGACGCGGCCCGAATTGCAGAGCCTATCGGGACTCGGCAGGATCTGGACGCACCTTGGCGCGACGCAGCAGTACTACCCGGTCCTGCACACGGCCTTCTGGCTGGAACACCGGGCCTGGGGCGACACCCCGGGACCCTATCATGTGGCCAATATCCTGGCGCACTCGCTTGCCGCGTGCCTGCTCGCGCTCCTGGTCCAGTCCCTCCTCGCGATTGAGCCGACCGGTGCATTCCGGGACGCCGGAAGCCGGTGGCTTGCCGCCTGGGGAACGGCGGCCCTTTTTGCGCTCCACCCCATGGGCGTCGAGTCCGTGGCCTGGATCTCGGAAGAGAAGAACACGCTCTCGGCCGCATTCGCCTTCGGCTCCGCCTTGGTCTATCTCCGCATCGGTCGTTCCAATTGGGGCTGGGGGTATGCAGCGGCTTCCCTTCTGTTTGCCGCAGCGATCCTGACGAAGTCGGTGACCGTGACCGTCCCGGCCGCGCTGCTTGTGCTCCTCTGGTGGCGCGAAGGCCGATGGGAGAGGCGCGACACCCTGCGCCTGCTTCCCTGGCTCCTCGCCGGCGCCGTGATGGGGGGCGTGACGGCCTGGGTGGAGCGCACCTACATCGGGGCCAACGGTGTCTCATTCACTCTGAGCCCCGCCTCGAGAGGGGCCCTCGCCGGACGAATCGCATGGTTCTATGCGAGGACGTGGGCCTGGCCCCGGGAATTGCTTTTCGTGTATCCGCGGTGGTCGATGGAGGGCGCGCCCCGGGAATGGATCGGAACGGCGGGTGTCCTCGGGGCGATCGCCCTCGGCCTTGCGTGGCGCCGCCGAAGCCGCGGCCCGCTCGCGGCAACGCTCCTCTTCCTGGGCATCCTCTTTCCAGCGCTGGGGTTCTTCAACGTCTACCCGTTTGTCTTCTCCTATGTGGCCGACCATTTCGCGTATCTGGCGACCGCCGTTCCCGACGCGGCCCTGGCGATTGGGGTGGCCGGTTGGATACTTCGCGACGATCGGCGCCACCAGGCCGTCTATGGGTGCGCGATCGCGGCGGTTGCGGCGGCATGCGCGGTTGCGACCTACCGGGACGCGAAGCCCTACGTCTCCGCAGAAACGCTCTATCGGCGGACCCTGGTTGGAAATCCGGGTGCTTGGCTCGCCCAAGGAAACCTCGGCGCCCTCCTTCTCAACCGGGGAGCGATCCCGGAGGCCATCGACCACCTAAGGCAGGCGAGGGCGCTGAATCCGCTTTATCCGGAGCCGGCCAACAATCTCGCGAACGCCTACTCGCGCCTGCGCGACTGGGACCGCGCACTGCCGCTCTACGCCGAGGCCGTCCGCCTGAGGCCGACGTATGCCGACGCCTATCTCAACTGGGGCAACACCCTGAGCGAAATGGGTCGCTACGCGGAGGCCGTCGAGCGCTACCGCTCGGCGCTGGCTCTGCGTCCCGATTCGGCCGACGGCTACTACCAGCTCGGAAATGCGTACGGAAACGGCGGAGACCTGGAGTCGGCGATCAAGGCCTACGCGCAGGCGGCCGCGCTCGATCCCGCCCTCCCCGAGGCCGAGGCCAACTGGGGCCTCGCGCTCGCGCAAAAAGGCCAGATGGACGAGGCGCTGGGGCATCTCCTTCGGGCGGTTTCCCTCAATGACCGGTATGAGGAAGCCCATGCCTATCTGGGCTTTGCGTACGCAAAGGTGGGGCGGTATTCCGAGGCAATCGCGCAGTATCGCCGGGCGCTCGAGTTAAACCCCAACGACGCTGAAGTGCATCTCCAGCTTGCGCTCGTGCTGCGCACGGTCGGCCGGACCGCGGAAGCCCTGGCCGAGTTTTCCGAGGCCCGCCGGCTCGGAGCGCCTCACTAGTCCCATGCCCCGACTCTCCACCATTGTGCACCTCGATGCGGACGCGTTCTTCGTGTCGTGCGAACAGGCCCGCGACCCGTCCCTCGTCGGGAAAAAATGCGCGGTGGGCGGCACGGAGCGGGGCATCATCTCCTCCGCCAGCTACGAGGCCCGGGCCTGCGGCGTCTATACGCCGATGCCGACCGTCCGCGCCCTGAAGGTGTGCCCGGACCTGATCATGATCAGGCACACCTTCGGCCTCTACAGCGAGGTTTCCCGAAAGATGTTCGATTTCTGCGAGGCGCTGACGCCGGACGTCCAGCGCAATTCGATCGACGAAGGCTACCTTGACCTGGGGCCGTGCCGACTCGCGAGCGGTGCGGAGATAGAACGGGCCTGCCGGGGGCTCCAGAAGCGGATTTGGGACGAGCTTGGAATCCCCGTCTCCCTTGGGATCGCCCCGAACAAGCTGGTCGCCCAGATTGCCTCCAAGCTGCGCAAGCCCCGGGGATTCGTGGTCGTGAATCCCGGGGACGAGGCCGCCTTCCTGGAGCCCCTGTCCGTGGGCCGGCTGCCCGGGATCGGGGCCAAGACCGAGGCCGCGCTGGCAAAACGGGGGATCCGGGAGGTGCGCGACCTGTTCGCCCGCACCGAGAGCGAGCTTGCCTCGATCTTCGGCCGGGGCTGGCGGGGGGTCCTCGCGCAGGCCGGGGGCGAGGACGACAGCCCCGTCGAGGCGGAGCGGGAGGACGCGAAGAGCTATTCGAAGCAGGAGACCTTCTCCTCGGACATGGGCGACTTCGCGGCGGTCGAGCAGGTGGCCAAGCGCATGATTGACGAGCTCCTTCCCAAGGTGCGGTCGGACGGCATGAGGGTGAGGACGATCACCCTCAAGGTGCGCTACCCCGACTTTTCCCAGGAATCGCACGGCCAGAGCCTCGAGGCGCCGACGGACATCGAGGCCCCGTTCTATCCGCTTGTGGCGCCCCTCCTGCGGGCGGCCTGGGGCAAGCGCCGCCCGCTCAGGCTCGTGAGCGTGCGCCTCTCGGGCGTCGACGGCGGCCCGGCCCAGCTCGAGATGTTTGCCCAGGCCGACGAGCGCCGGAGAAGGCTCGCCGGCGTCCTCGATCGCCTGAACCGGGACGGCAAGGATTCGGTCGTCGTGCGCGGCCACCAGCTCGGGCGGGCGCCCGGTCGTAAGGGTTAATTGGATACACTCAGGCCGCGGATTCGCGCCGTCGGGGCCTTCGGGAGGCCCCCGGGGCCAGCAGGGAGGGGACGTACCCGGGCCCCGAGGCACCGGGGAGGGGCGATGGACGGGGTTTTCCGGGGCGCCACCCAAAAATCTGAAAAATTTAACATTCCAGGCTCACAAACCTGTTGACGGCTGAAAATCAAAGCTCAATAGGTTGTGGCCATCCTGGCTGAGGACCACATCCTGTTGTGGTCAACAACGCGTAAATAACTTCCAGCAACTTTTAGTCGCTTAGCCCTATTTCGCGTTGGAAATAGCCCTGTCGACCCCGCAACTCCCCTTTTTTCGTCCGCGCCATGCAGAAAATCTTCCAAGTAGGTACCAAGACGTTCGTCCTCGATCAGGCGAAGGCGGAAGCTGCGTTCGCCGCCAAGCGCGTCATCAACGGGCGCGAGACGATGACGTTCAACCTCCTTCCGTTGAAATACCAGTGGTCCTACGACCTTTACCGCAAGATGAAGGCCAACCACTGGGAGCCCGAAGACATCCCGATGGGCAAGGACATCGAGCAGTGGCGCGACGCCAAGGCCGTGTCGGATGTCGAGCGCTGGATCATCCGCATGGGGATCGGCTATTTCTCGGCGGCCGAGGGAATCGTCGGGGACAACATCCAGCACGTCGTGCGAGAGCTGGTGACGGCCCCGGAGCTCAAGCTTGTCCTGGGGCGCCACGCCCACGAGGAGAACATCCACGCGGACTCCCTCCTCTACATGATCGCCTCCCTCGGGATCAATCCGCACGAATGCGAGGCGATGTTCGAGGACGTCCCGACCATCGTCAGGAAGAATGAGTTTGTGACCAGGATCTCGCGCGAACTCCGCAGGGATTTGGACCTCACAAAGTTAGAGAACAAGCGGCTTCTTGCATCGAACATCTTCGTATTCGGCCAGTGTATGGAGGGGACCCAGTTTTACGGACTCTTTGGGATGATCCTTTCCCTTTACCGGCAGAACAAGTTTCCCGGCATCGGGCAGATGTTCCGGTACACGCTCCGGGATGAGTCGAACCATATCGAGGTGTTCCGCAACCTGTTCATGGACTTGATCGAGGAGAACCGCGAGATCTGGACCCCCGAATACAAGGAAGAGCTTCGCGGACTCATGCGCGAGGCGATCTCGCTCGAGAAGGACTTCATCCGCGACTGCCTGCCCGTGAACGCAGTGGGGCTGCGCCTCGAGGATTTCCAAACCTACATTGATTACATCGCCGACCGCCGCCTCGAAGGCTGCGGACTGGCGCCGCTTTCCGGCGGCATCAAGAATCCTCTGCCCTGGCTCGCCGAGATGATGGACATCGCGAAGGAGCAAAACTTTTTCGAGGGCCGAGTCACCGAATATCAGAAGGCCTCCTCATTGACTGTCGCATCGGACGACGAGCTCTAATCAACGAGCCGACCGAGCAGAGCACCTTAGCCGACCGTCCCCCAACCGTTCAGCGGACCTTCTTCTGCCGTCCTTGGCGCGTGGGATACCCTTCGCTCCGCCGAATTTCCAGTTATTGCAACTCTCTTATAATTAATAATCTAGAACATGAGCAACACCCCTTTGGCCCATGACCTTGCCCTGAAACGCACGGTCCACGCCCCCACCGAACAGAAGCCCATCTATGCCTGGCGCGACGTCATCACCAACGTCGAAATCAATCTCCCCCCGATCGTCCTGCTGTGCCCGCACGGCGAGGAGCGCTTCGACATGGCCGAGGTCGCCGACACGCTCGGCAAGGCCCTGACCAACGTGTTCATTTCCCAGGGGGAGAAGGACATCTTCACGGACAAGAACCGCGCCTGGGTCGCGCAGATCTGCCGCGAGCTCGGCGGCAACCTGACCGAGATGGCGCGCAAGCAGAACCCGCTTCGCCTGACGCTGAACGCGCTCTACGAGCTGATCGAAAAGACGCTGGTCGACAACAATGCCTACATGGTGGCGAAGAGCCTCCTCCTGAACCGCTCCCGGAAGCTGTCGGTGAGCCGCGAGTCCGCCGCCCAAAGCTCGGTCCGCGTCATCCGCCGCAACGGGCATGTCGTCCCTTGGAACGACCACAAGGTCGAGATCGCCGTCCGGAAGACCTTCCTTTCGCTCGCGAGGGATTCGGCGCCGGCGGTCGCGATCTCCAAGTCGGTGTCCGACCGCGTCAATGCCTCAAACCAGGCCTTTGTCAGGATCGAGGAAGTCCAGGACATCGTCCAGGAGGAGCTCATGAAGGCCGGCCACTACAAGGTGGCGGAGGCCTACATCCTGTTCCGGGCGGAGCGCGCCGTGGCGCGCGAGGCGGCGGCCTCGGGCGCGGCGGTCGAGGCGCCGGGCGGGCAGACGGCGAACCAGGAAACGCTCGTGGTCGTCAAGAAGCCGGGCGGGGAGACGGTCCTCTGGGAGGGGGCCGACCTGCGCAAGCGGATCGAGTATGCCATGACCGGCCTCGATCTCTGCCTTTCGAGCGACGAGATCGAGCAGGAGCTCCGGAGGTCGGTCTACGACCAGATATCCCAGAAGGACCTCGATTCCACCATCATCCTCAATTCGAAGACCCTCATCGAGAGGGACGCCGATTTCGCGAAATTTGCGGGCCGGATCCAGCTGACGTACATCTACGAGGAGGTCCTCGGATGGGACATCCTTCGGGACGGCATCGGCAAGCTGAAGGAATGCCATCAGAAGGCGTTCCGGAAGTACATCGAGCACGGCATATCGATCAAGCGCCTGAACCCGCGCCTTCTGGAATTCGACCTGGCAAGGCTCGCAGGCGCCCTGGATCCGTCCTCGGATCTGGAGTTCGACTTCCTCGGCGTCCAGACGCTCTATGACCGCTACCTGATCGTCGACAAGGTCTCGAAATCCTCGCGCAGGATTGAGACGCCCCAGTTCTTCTGGATGCGCGTCGCGATGGGCCTCTTCCTGGACGAGAAGGGGGACCGCGAGTCAAAGGCGATCGGCCTCTACGACCTCTACAAGACGCGCCGGTTCTGCTCGTCCACGCCAACACTTTTCAACAGCGGGACCTTGCATTCTCAGCTGTCGAGCTGTTATTTATATGTTGTTGATGACTCGATAGAAGGGATATTCCAGCGCGGCATTGCCGAAAACGCCTACCTTTCAAAATGGGCGGGCGGCTTGGGTGGTTCGTGGACGGCAGTTCGCGGAACGGGCGCCTACATCGGGGGCACCAACGGGGAATCCCAGGGAGTCATTCCATTCCTAAAACTCCACAATGACCAACTGGTGGCGGTCAATCAGTGCTTCGCGCCGGAAACCGTCGTCTATTCTGCGGACGGTCCGAAGGCCATAAGTGAAATCAAGAAGGGCGACCTCGTCCTGGGGAATAGCGGCACCTATCGCGAGGTCACCGAGAAATTCACGTACAATCAAGAGGGCCCAATGGTGGCCGTCAAAATCAAGCATTCGGTGACCCCAATACGGGTTACTTCCGGCCATCCTTTCTACGCTATCCGAGGCGTGCCTATGGAGCAGGCATGCGATCGCACGATGGGATGGCTGGCAAAGGGAAAGGTCCAAAGCCGTTGGATCGAGGCCGGCGATCTGAAAGTGGGAGATTATGTGGCTCAGACGATCCCAACGCAGATTATCCCTGTCGAAGGACTAACCGAGGAGGATGCGCGGATGTATGGCATCCTTTTGGGAGACGGGCACCTTTCCAAAGAAGGCAGGCAGTGGGGCGTGTCGGGAAACCCAACGAAAGACGAGCACATCCAGTTTGTCCGGCAGTACCTTTCGGAGCGAGGTATCCATACGTGGGAAACCGGACGAGGCGAAACGTACGTCCAGGTCCACTGGGCGAGCGGGCAGGGTGTGCTACGCGATGGCACAACCGGCCGAATCACGGGAGCCGGAGAAGCGACAATGCCATTCGGTTACGACGACATCTACGACAAGAACGGAAACAAGCGAATCGCGCGCCGTTTTTCGCATCTGCAGCATGGTCATACTCGGGCGTTGGTCCAGGGCCTGCTGGAGACCGATGGAGGCGTCTCGCGCGGAGTGGAGATTAATTTCACCAACACCTCGCAACCCTTAGCCGAGGGCATCAGATACCAGCTCTTGCGCTTGGGCATTCCGACCGCCGGCCAATTCCGGCGGCGCGGCAATTCGCACGAAGGCCGTCGTTCCGACGGCACGGCAATTAAGTTCGTTGGCCAAACCGAGTGTTTCGATGTCAGGATCCCTGCGGTTATGGAGATTGCATCCTTGGTGGGCTGCAAACCGCTCACGAAGAGGAATTGGATCACGCATGACGGATGCGTTTACTCCCGGGTAAGGTCGGTATCGAGTATCCCGTCTTTGCCGTTTGTCTTCGATCTGAAGGTCGAGGGGGACGAGACGTATATGACTAATGCCGCCTTGGTTCATAACGGTGGCAAGAGAAAGGGGTCCGGCTGCGCGTACCTCGAGAGCTGGCACAACGACATCTTCGAATTCCTGGAGCTGCGCAAGAATACGGGCGACGACCGCCGACGCACCCATGACATGAATACGGCCAACTGGATCCCGGACCTATTCATGAAGCGCATGGAGGCGCGCGAGAAATGGACCCTTTTCCGCTCGAATGAGACGCCGGACCTCCACGATGCGTACGGAAGGAAGTTTGAGGAGCTTTACCTCAACTACGAAAGGCTCTCGGACGAGGGCAAGGTCCATGGCCAGAAAGTCGAGGCCCTCGACCTCTGGAAGAAGATGCTGTCGATGATCTTCGAGACCGGCCATCCCTGGATCACGTTCAAGGATCCGTGCAACGTTCGCTCGCCGCAGGACCATGTCGGAACGGTGCATTCGTCGAATCTTTGTACAGAAATTTGCCTGAACACCTCGAAGGAGGAGACCGCGGTCTGCAACCTGGGCTCCGTCATTCTTGAGAGCCACCTCCTGCCCGACGGCTCGCTCGACCATCGTAAGCTTCGGGAAACCATCCGCATGGCCGTGCGCGCCTTGGACAACGTGATCGACATCAACTTCTATCCGACCGAGGCGGCCCAGCGCTCGAACATGCGCCACCGGCCGATAGGCCTCGGCGTCATGGGCCTTGCGAACACGCTCTACATGAAGGGCGTCGCCTTCGCCTCGCCGGAAGCGGTGGAATTCAACGACGAAGCCATGGAGGCGATCGCCTACTATGCTTTCGAGGCGAGCTCCGATTTGGCGGCCGAAAGAGGGACCTATTCGTCCTACAAGGGCTCGAAATGGGACCGCGGGCTCCTGCCGCCGGACACCGTGGACCTGCTCGAAAGGGAGCGCGGCCTGCCGATCCAGGTTCCGCGCACCTCGCGGATGAATTGGGAGCCGCTTCGCGCCAAGATCGCCGCCCAGGGGATGCGCAACAGCAACGTCCTCGCGATCGCGCCCACGGCGACGATCTCGAACATCACGAACACGTCCCCCTGCATCGAGCCGACCTACAAGAACCTGTTCGTCAAATCGAACCTCTCCGGGGAATTCATCGTGCTCAATCCATTCCTTGTGAAGGACCTCAAGGCCCGCGGCCTTTGGGATCGGGACATGATGGACAACCTGAAGTACTTCGACGGCGAACTGAAGGACATCGAGCGGATCCCGGCGGATCTTAAGCAGAAGTACCTCACCGCCTTCGACATTGACCCGAAATGGGTCGTCGATGCGGCGGCGCGGCGCCAGAAATGGATCGACCAGTCCCAGTCGGTAAACCTCTGGATCAAGACACCGGACCTGAAGACGCTCTCCCACATGTACCGGCACGCCTGGCATGCCGGGCTCAAGACGACCTACTACCTGCGCGGCCTCGGGGCCTCGAACATCGAGAAGGCCACGGTCCAGGTGAAGAAGGAGATGCGTGGGGCTGCGGGCGAGACCAAGGCCGAGACGGCGACCCGGGACGCGGCCGCCGCGCTTTCCCAGCCGCCTCTCCCCGAGGCGGGAGCAGCTCCGAAGCAGTATTCGGCAGAGGAAAAGATTGCCTGCTCAATCGAAGCGATGCGCAACGGGGGCACCTGCGAGGCCTGCCAGTGAAATGGGCATCCAAGTATTTAGTAGTAAATAGAATACGGGATTATTAGAGCGTCAAAGGCGCAGGAATTCCATCCTTGACAAACAGGCCTGTTTATCTAGCCTGTTTGTCATGAAAACTGCCGGTGGGTCTGTGGGCGCCTTTGAGGCCAAGAACAGGTTTTCCGAGCTTCTCGAGCGCGTGGGTCGGGGAGCCGAGATAACCATTACGAAACATGACCGTGCGGTCGCTCGCCTTGTTCCGGCCATCTCGCAGACTAACGATAGGCGTAAGAGAGCCACGGAGGAACTTCGGGCACTTCGCACACGCTACAACCTTAAGGGACTTTCGGTACGAACCTTGATCGAGCAGGGACGGAAATGAGTGAATTTGTCCTGGATTGTTCCGCTACTGTTCCCTGGGCGTTTGAGTCCGAGGCAACCCGGGAAACGGATGCTTTGCTCGATAATCTTTCCGCAGGGGGGAAAGCATGGGTTCCCGCACTGTGGCACCTGGAGTTGGGAAATGTACTCCTGGGAGCTCAACGCAAAGGGCGAATCGACAAAGCGGGCATAGAAAAATTCCTCTCCACATTGGACGTTTACGATATCGAAGTGGATTCCGAGACGATGGCTTTGGCTTGGTCGAAGACATTAGCGCTAGCGGAAAACTTCGGGCTTTCAGTTTACGATGCTTCTTATCTGGAACTTGCACTTCGACGGGGATTGCCGCTTGCGACCTTGGACAAATCTTTGCGGGCAGCTATACAGAAAGCAGGCGGCCGTCTGTCTCTTTGAAGCCTTTTGCCGACGGAGTACAACAGGCGCACAAGAACACGGTCCAAAGCGTGTGCCGCTAAGAGGGGAGGAGGGGCAGGAACGAATCCGGTTAGATGAGCGGCAACGGTGGAGATCGGTAGGCGCGAACCGAATCCTGGGCGCTGAACCCGTCCGACGTGGATCCCCCGAGGCGTGCGATGCGATTCTTTTCTCCACAAATGGCGGATTGCACCCAACAAGGTGTCGTAGCTATTGGGCGATCCGAGCCCATTCTATGGCAAATCCCCCAGGGCCGATTGCGCCGCCCAGGCACGAATGCCGGGACCGAATTCTCTGGCGGTCCACGGTCAGCCTTGCCGCTGCCGTGATTCTGTCCGTGGGCTCAGGGTTTAAGCTCGAGGCTCAGGCCACCTATACACCTTACACCTTCGCGACGTTGGCGGGCGACAGAGTCGGCGCAGAGGGGCCGGCCTCTTCCGTTCAGCTCAAGGGTCCCCTGGGGGTTGCGGTGGATGGCAACGGAAATGTGTATTTTACAGACCAATCGAATAGGATCCTGAAGCTGTCGACGGGAGGGATTGTCACAACGGTGGCGGGTGAAGCGGGTATTCAAGGTAGCGCCGACGGATTGGGCGGTGCGGCTCAGTTCTCCTATCCTTATGGCATCGCAGTGGATTCGAACGGCAACATATACGCCGCGGATACAGCCAACTTCACGATAAGGAAAATCACTCCCGGAGGAGCAGTCATCACGTTGGCGGGCACGGCGGGGGTCCAAGGCAGCGCCGATGGGGTGGGAAGCGCGGCTAGGTTTTCCTACCCTAACGGCGTGGCGGTGGATTCAAGCGGCAATGTGTATGTCGCGGACACGGGCAACTGCACCATTCGAAAAATCACGGCTGGCGGCGTTGTGACCACGCTTGCCGGAAGTGCCGGTGTTAATGGTGGCAGCGATGGAATGGGCTCGTCCGCGAGTTTTTCCTACCCACAGGGATTGGCCGTAGATCAAGGCGGAAACGTGTATGTCGCGGACACGGACAATTTCACAATCCGTAAGGTCACGCCTCAGGGGATCGTGAGCACCCTGGCGGGAACCACGGGAGTTGAAGGGAGCGTCGATGGGTTGGGAAGCGCGGCTCAGTTCTTAACGCCCATATCGGTCGCCGTGGACCAGAACGGCGACATTTACGTCGGGGACGGATACGTCGGTTATTCGAGCAATAGCAAGATACGAGAAATCTCTCCAGACGGAGTTGTTACTACTCTGTTCGGAAATGCATTCGTCGCGGCAAATCTCACTATCCAATTTGGCGCCGAGCAGGAGATCACGCCTTCGGGTTTGGCCATCGGCCCGGGTGGCAGCCTTTATCTGGCGGATAGCCAGAACAAGGTGATTTGGGCGATTTCACCGAGCGGAGTTTTAAGTATGGCGGCGGGGTCAAACGGAGGGGCCGGTAGCTCCGATGGTACAGGAGCCGCCGCGCGCTTCAATAAGCCCATGGGCTGCGCGCTCGACAGTGCCGGGAACCTGTATCTCGCTGACAATCATAATTGTACGATACGAATGGTAACACCGTTGGGGGTGGTGACCACCGTATCGGGTATGGCCGGATTCAAGGGCTACCGTGACGGAACGGGAGAATTTTCCCTGTTCGATTCTCCGACAAGCGTCGCGGTCGATGGGGCCGGGAATGTGTACGTTGCGGATGGCGACGTGGTGCGCAAGATTGCACCCGGCGGTGTGGTCACAACATTGGCGGGGACCGCTGGGGTTAATGGAAGCGCCGACGGTACCGGCACTGCTGCGCAGTTCAGCTACCTCGGTGGCCTTGCGGTCGATGCGAGCGGCAACGTGTACGTGGCGGATACGGGCAACAACACCATCCGGAAGATAACGCCCGCCGGAGTGGTGACCACGATTGCCGGCACGGCGAACGCCACCGTAGGGAGCGCCGACGGTGTGGGCGCGGCAGCACAATTCAACCAACCCACCGCAGTGGCTGTGGACGGGAATGGATATGTCTATGTCGCTGATTCCAGCTACGACACGGGATTTGGCTTTGTCGCAAACAACATGATCCGGAAGATCTCGCCGGCGGGGGTAGTTACGACCTTGGCAGGCGCCCCGTCGTATGAGGAGACGCTGAACGGCGTCACATCCGGAAACTTTGTGGCCAGTGCTGACGGTGCCGGAACCTCGGCACGTTTCAACGATCCCACCGGTATCGCCGTGGACAACGCAGGCAATGTGTATGTGGCCGACAGCGGCAACAACACGATCCGGAGGGTGACACCGAACGGTGTAGTCACGACTCTGGCCGGCTCCGCAGGCGTTCAGGGCAACACCGATGGAACCGGAAACACGGCTCAGTTCAGCAACCCCACTGGCATTGCAATGGATAGGAACGGCAATCTTTTTGTTGTGGACAGCGGCAACAACACGATTCGAGTGGGCGCATTTGATGCACCTCCATCGTTCCCGAGCGAGCCGACATTTTCAACGCAGATGATATCCCAGGCGGTTGTAAGCGGCGGCGCGGCCGAATTTAGCGTTTCGTCCAGTTCGAGCCCGTCACCGACCTACCAATGGTATTTCGATGGGGAAGCCATTACAGGAGCCACTCAACCGACGCTGGCCGTTAGCAATGTGACCGCGGGAAATTCCGGCTATTACGATTGTGTCGCAACCAATTCGTTCGGGACGATTACAAGTTCGGCCACGCTCGCCGTGCTCGGCTCTCCGGACCCGGGCCGCATCATCAACGTTTCGTGCCGGGCCCAGGTGGGTACCGGCAGCAACATCCTGATCGCGGGGTTTGTGGTAGGCGGAGTCGGTAGCTCAGGCTCCCAGCCCGTCCTCATCCGCGGGTCGGGGCCTGCGCTCGTTCCCTTCGGTGTCACGGACACGTTGTCCGACCCACAGCTCCAGATCTATTCCGGCTCCACGGTTGTGGGCACAAACAACGGGTGGGGGGGCGACTCCGCTATCTCAAGTGAGGATTCGGCGGTCGGGGCGTTCCCTTTTTCGAACCCATCGAGCCACGACTCGGCGCTTCTCGAGAACCTGCAGTCCGGCTCCTACACTGCTCAGGTCGCCGGGCAGAGCGGCGATACGGGCGTCGCACTCGTCGAGGTTTACGATGCAACGCCAGAGGGCGCATTAAGCCAAGCTTCACCGCATTTGATCAATATCTCGGCGCGGGTGCAGGTCGGCAGCGGCGATAACATCCTAATCGCAGGTTTCGTGATCGGAGGTTCTACCTCCGAGACCCTCCTCATACGCGCATCGGGTCCGGCGCTGGTTCCGTTCGGCGTCCCGGGGACCTTGCCCGACCCGCAGCTCCGCCTCTACTCGGGTTCCTCGCTTCTCGGCACGAGCAATGGTTGGTTCGGTAATCTCGCAATCTCAAATGCCGCCTCATCGGTTGGAGCCTTCGCTTGGAACGACCCCACCAGCCACGACTCGGCAATCCTCGTCACACTCCCTCCGGGGGCCTACACAGCCCAGGTTTCAGGCGAAAGCGGGGACACCGGGGTTGCGCTGATAGAGCTTTACGAGGTTCCCTAATACTGGGGAAACAAGGATTTGGCTTCATTGCGGAGGACGCCTTCTCAAATACGGCTTTTGGGGAGTTGCCGCCCCAACCCATCGCAGAGTTTCAGGTCCGGAATCCCCGCTCCGAAGGCCGAATTACGGCCGAGCGGCGGCCGGAGCCGGACTCTGGGCCGTCATCTTGATCTTCAGGAGCGCCGGCATCAGATCCTTTGAAACCGCCATCGTCACATCGTCGTAGCCTGCGCGCCGCACCCGGAAATGGTAGCAGCTGTCGCTATCCCAATAAAAATCCTCGAGATACACGGTCACCATGCCCTGCGCATTGGTCTTCGGCGAATCATCGTAGGGCCTTGTTTGACCGGGCTGCGGATCCTCGTCGGGAACGAGCTTTGCTCCCGCTATCGGCGCGCCGGATTCGGTGGTGACGAGGATGCGCCCGGAGGGCGGGGGGCCTCCCAGGATGCCGCAGGCCGAGACCATCGCGGACAGGGCGAAAATAACCAGGACTCGTGGGATTCTCATGGAGGTTGCAAGACCTATAGACGGTCGGGTTCCTGTCCCGCAAGAGGGATAGTGGGCCTCCCGCTCCCTGCAGGCGTGCGAGCGCACCGTGAACGAGGGCGGTGAAGAAGCCAAATTGGCGTGACCGTCGACGGGGCTGCGGGCAGTATTGCTCGGCATAGGCCCCTGGTCGGTCCTCTGGCGGTGAGATTCCGGGTTCCAGCCAGAGCGCTTCCTCCGACCCCACGCTAATCTCATGTTGATACCGCGCACCCCGTCGCTCCGTTATCGGGCATCCCTTTAGCTGTGGATACGCCTGCTTCCAGGGCCGCCGTCTTTCCCCTCCGGGTCCCTCACCCGACCGCGTGGCGGCTCGCACGCCTGGGCGGACCCGCGGATGCGCCCGGGGACGCCGACTGGATTCCCGCATCCGTGCCCGGCGCCGTCCAGCTCGACTGGGCCAGGGCCCGGGGCCTGCCGGACCTCGCCTACGCCGGGAATGTGGCCGCGTACGCCGGGCTCGAGGACTTCCATTGGATGTACCGCACGGAGGTTCCCGAGGTGAAGCTCCGCAAGGGCGAGGAACTCTTCTTCTATTGCGGCGGCGTGGATTTCCAGTGCGAAGTGCGGCTTGGCGGCGTTGCGGTCCTTCGGCACACAGGCATGCTCACGGCCTTCGAACTCGACGTCTCGGCTGCCCGAGGCGGGACCCCGCTCGAGATCCTGGTGTACCCGGCACCCAAGCGTGAGGGCATGCCCGACGACAGGACGCAGGCAAGCGATGTGACCAAGCCCGCCGTCAGCTACGGGTGGGACTGGCATCCGAGGCTTATCCCACTCGGACTCTGCGAACAAGCGGGGTTTGAGGTGAGGGCGCGGTCACATATCAGGCATGCGGACTTCGCCTACCGCCTTGCGGAGGACCTGTCCGCGGCCGAAATCACCGTATCGGTGGAGTGCAGCGATCCCGGGGCGCCGTGCCATTGGCGGCTCCTTGATCCGGAGGGCTTGACCGCGGTCGAAAGCAGGCAACCCGAGGCGCGACTCGACCGGCCCCGCCTCTGGTGGACCCATGACCAGGGTGCGCAGGCTCTCTACACGCTCGAGGTCGCTCTCTCGGAGGGGGATTTCCTTCGGCGAAAGGTGGGCTTCAGGCGCATAAGGCTCGTGATGCACCCGGGCGCTTGGGAATCAGGCGCCGATACCTTTCCAAAATCGCGGGAGAAGCCTCCCATAACCCTTGAACTCAACGGCCGGCGGATCTTCGCGAAGGGGAGCAACTGGGTCTGCCCGGACATCTTCCACGGGCGGGTGGGGCGGGAGACCTACCAGCCGCTGCTCGAACTCGCCCGCGGGGCCCATTTCAACCTTCTTCGGTGCTGGGGCGGGGCTCCCGCGGCGAAGGAGGCGTTCTTCGAGAGGTGCGATGAGCTCGGGATCCTCGTGTGGCAGGAATTTCCGCTCGCGTGCAACCTCTACCCCGACGACCCGGCCTACCTGCGGATGCTTGACCAGGAGTCGCGCTCGCTCATCCGCCGGGTGCGTCAGCACCCGTGCCTTGGAATGTGGGTCGGCGGCAACGAGCTCTTCAATTCGTGGTCGAAGATGACCGACCAGGGCCTTCCGCTCCGGCTCTTGGACCGAAACTGCTTCGACCTCGACCGCGGCACTCCCTTCCTGCCGACGGCCCCGGTCGAAGGGATGGGGCACGGCGACTACCGCTTCCGCTACCGCGGACGGGAGGTCTTTGAGACCTTCCGGCAGGCCCGGTGCACGGCGTACACCGAGTTTGGCTGCCCCGGGGCGTCGCCGGTGGATTATATAAAGACCTTCATCCCCGAGGCGGAGCTCTGGCCGCCTCGCCTGAAGACGAGCTGGGAGGTGCATCACGGACTCGGGGCCTGGGAGCCGGAGCCGACGGCGTGGCTTTGCACGAGCACGCTTCGTCATTACTTCGGGCCCGCGGCCTGCCTTGAGGATCTCGTCGCCCAGAGCGCCTGGCTCCAGTGCGAAGGGTGCCGTTTCATCTTCGAGGAGGCACGGCGACAGCAGCCACGGTGCTCGATGGCGCTAAATTGGTGCTTCAACGAGCCCTGGCCGACGGCTGCCAATAACAGCATCGTCAACTGGCCCGCCCGTCCCAAACCCGCCTACACGAGCGTGAAGGAGGCGTGCAGGCCCGTCCTGGCGTCGGCAAGGATCCCGCGCTTCCAGTGGCGTGCGGGCGACCTGTTCACGGCCGAGCTCTGGATCCTGAACGACACGGCCGCCGTCCAGCCCGCCGGCGTCCTGCGGGCCGAGCTTGTGGCCGCCGGAAGCCGCCATCGGCTCGAAACCTGGGCCTTCCCGGAGATCCCGGCCCAGGAGAACCTGGCTGGCCCCGCCGTTCGGATCGTGCTCCCGGACTGCCCGGAGGGCCATTTTACCCTGGAGCTTCTGATCGACTCCCAGGAGGCGTGGTCGAACTCCTACCGGCTGAGCCAGCGGGCCCCGGGTCTTCCTTCGGCCGACGTGGCGACGCCTTGACGCCTTCCGGGGCAGGGGGTTCCTTGAGTCATGAACCAGCACCGAGAACCCCTGGCGAGATCCTTTCCCGTTTGGCCGTTGGCGGCTCTGTTTGGCGCCGTGCTCATGGCTGCGGGGCCGGCATGGGCGGCCCCGGAGGCGTCCGGCGACGAGCTCAGGCTTGCAATCGTTTTGACCCGCCACGGGGTGCGGGCGCCGCTCCTGAGCAATGAGGCCATGGCCTCATTCGCGTCGCAGCCTTGGCCGGCTTGGGAAGTGAAGCCCGGGATCCAGACGCCCCACGGAAACCAGTTGATTGCCCTCATGGGCGACTACTACCGCGCCCGGTTTCAAAGCGAGGGCGCCCTTTCGGGGGACCCCTCGGTCGATGGACCTCGGATCTTTGTCCGCGCGGACAACGACCAAAGGACGGTCGAGACCGGACGGATCCTGGCAAAGGCCATGGTCCAGGTGGGAGAACCGGACGTCCATGCGCTTCCCGACGGAACGGTGGACCCCCTGTTCCGCCCGGTGAAGGCTCATGTCGGAAATCCGGACGCGGCCCTTGCCGCGGCGTCCGTCCTTGGGAGGATGGGCGGGGACCCGGCAAACCTCGAGCGGGCCTATGCGAGCCAGCTTGCCGAGATTAAGGGGATCCTGTACGGGCCCGCCGGCCCCGGGCCCGATTCGGCGTTCAGCGCGCGCTCAATCGTGGCGCCCGGCAGGAAGTCGTTCCTCGTCGAGTTCTCGGGACCGTTCCTGGCGGCCCTCGAATGCACGGACGCCTTCATCCTCGAATACGCCGACGGCAAGCCCCTGCCGGAGGTCGGATGGGGCAAGGTGGACGGCAAGGTCATGACCGACCTGCTCTCACTCCATGAGTTCTTCTTTAACATGGTCGAGAGGACCCGCTATCTGGCCCAGGTCGGGGCATCGAATCTCGCAAGCCACATTCTGGACACGATGGAGCAGTCGGCCACGGGCGAGATCGTACCCGGGGCCATAGGGCCGCCGGGCGAGCGCATCGTCGTGCTCGTCGGCCACGACACAAACATTGCCAACCTGGGGGGGCTTTTCGACATGGACTGGTGCGTCGACGGGACGCAATTGGACCCGCAGCTGCCCGGGGGGGCCCTGGTTCTGGAGCTTTGGAAGCGCGGGGGCCAGGAGGGGGCGTTTTACGTGAGGACAAGCTATGTCGTGCAGACGCTCGACCAGATGAGGGAGGCGACGCCGCTCTCGCTCGGCAACCCTCCCGCCCGCGCCCCGATCTTCGTGCCGGGCTGCAGCGGCGCCGGGCCGGACTATGATGCGCCGTTCGCCTCGTTTGTCCGCCAGGCCCGAAGGGTCATCGACCCCGCCTTCATCACGCCGGAGCCCTGAGGCGGTTGCAATTGCCGCGCGCGTCTGGATTGTGGGTGCATGGTCACGATTACCGGCGAATACCAGGGTGAGTTCCACTGCTCGGCCGTCCATGGCCCTTCAGGCAATGCGCTCGCAACCGATGCGCCCAAGGACAACCAGGGCCGGGGCGAGGCGTTCTCCCCGACGGACCTGATCGCGACGGGTTTCGCGACCTGCATCGCGACCACGATGGCCATTTTCGCCCGAAAGCACGGCGTCGACCTGAAGGGGATCCGCTACGAGGTGACGAAGGAGATGTCGACCGACGCGCCGCGGAGGATATCCCGCTTGAGGGCCCGCCTCTGGCTGCCCCCGGCCGCGCGCGACGTGCCCCAGGGCCTTCTCGACAGGGTCGCGAACACGTGTCCGGTGCACCAGAGCCTTGCGCCCTCGGTCGACCGGGTGATCGAGCTCATCTGGGAGTGACCCCGGCCGGCGGCTTTGCGGCCCCCCTGAGTTCGTAAGTGGAGTCGTAGGTGAGCGCGATCCGCCGCGTCACGTACACCTTCACCCGGATCTTCCCCCCCGTGGGGCCGGTCGGCGTGGCCCGGCCCTCGACCCTGCGCGTCTCCCCGGAATTGTTGACCCCGTGTCCGACAAAATCGATGGGGAAACCCTGATCGAGGCGCTTCAGGTCCTGATCGGGGATGACGATCCATATCCGGCCGGATTCGTTGTAGAAGAAATAGGGGAAGACCTTCGCCGAATAGGTCGACGCATAGACGACGTTCTTGCGGACAAAGGGGGGGATCGACATCGTGATCGTCCCGATGTAGATCGACATGGTCGCGGGCTTGATCGCGACGATGCTGTAGCGGTCCAGCGGATCCCCCGCGCCCCGGAGGGGGGCGGTCAGCGCGAGCAAGACAAGGACGAGCGGTGCTAGGGATTTGGGCACAGGGGCGAATCTGGCCTGCCGGCCGAGATGGGTAAACCGGAAAAAGGGGAGCCCATCTTTCGCGTTGCGCCTGTGCTCGGCCGCGGGTGATCTCGTCTCCAGTCATCCATGGCCAAGAACAAACAAGCCACCTGGGGAGGGCGCTTCGCCACGGGCCCCGCGGCGCTGATGCTCACATTCAGCGAATCGGTCTCCGTTGACCGGCGGCTGGCTCCGTTCGACATTGCCGGGAGCAAGGCCCATTCGGCGATGCTGGCCCATGTCGGCCTCATTACGGCCGCGGAATGCAAGGCAATCCACGCCGGCCTGGACGCGATCCTGAGGGAGATCGAGGACGGCAAGTTCAGGTGGCATCGGAGCCTCGAGGACGTCCACATGAACATCGAGCGGGCGCTCACGTTGCGGGTGCCGGCGGCGGCCAAGCTCCACACGGCCCGCAGCCGGAACGACCAGGTGGCGACGGACATGAGGCTCTTTTTCAAGCACGCATGCTCCCTGCTCGGCGAGAAGGTGGCGGCGGTCCAAAGGGCCCTTCTTGCCGTGGCCACGGAAAACAGGGCGGTGGTCATCCCCGGCTACACCCATCTCCAGCGCGCCCAGCCGGTCTACGCCGCCCACCACCTCTTCGCCTGGATGGAAATGCTCGAGCGCGACCGGGTGCGTTTCGCGGAGGTCGCGGGCAAGGCAAACGAGTGCCCGCTCGGCTCGGGAGCCCTCGCGGGAACGACGCTTCCCATAGACAGGGAATATGCGGCGAGACTCCTTGGGTTCGTGGATTCGAAAGGGAGCCCGCGCGTCACCCAGAATTCGATGGACGCCGTGGCCGACCGGGACCTTTTCATCGAATTTGCATCGGCGTGCGCCCTATTGGGCGTCCATTTCTCGAGGATCGCCGAGGACCTGATCCTTTGGAGCAGCGCGGAGTTCAGGTTCGTCACCCTTCCGGACGCGTTCTGCACCGGCAGCTCCCTCATGCCGCAGAAGAAGAACCCCGACTCGTGCGAGCTCCTCCGCGGCAAGAGCGCGCGTCTTCAGGGCAACCTCCAGACGCTCCTGACGCTCGTCAAGGGCCTTCCCTTGACCTACAACCGGGACCTCCAGGAGGACAAGCCGCCGGTTTTCGACAGCTTTGACCAGTCTAGGGTCTGCGCGGAGGTGTTGGAAGCCACCGTCCGGGGCATATCGTTCAATCGGGACCGCTGCCTCGCCGCGGCCGAGGATCCGGGGCTCCTGGCGACCGACCTCGCCGATTACCTGGTCGGCCGCGGGGTTGCGTTCCGCGACGCCCATCACGCCGTCGGCGCGGTGGTCGCCCTTGCCGAGCGCAAGGGCTGTCCCATCCCCGAACTTCCGACGGAGGAGGTGAAGCGGCTCCATCCGGGGTTTGGCGGCGACTGGACCCAGGTCTTCAGCCTGCGGCGCGCGCTTTCGATGCGCCGGGGAACGGGAATGCCCGGCCCGACTCAGCTCACCCGGCAGTTCGCCCGCTGGAAGAAACGCCTCGGTTAGCGCGGGCCGTTCCGCCGACAGCCCACAGGAATGGCCAAGGTCCGAATCCTTCCCGACCGCGTCGCCAACCAGATCGCCGCCGGCGAGGTGATCGAGCGCCCGGCGGCGGTCGTGAAGGAGCTCGTCGAGAACTCCCTCGATGCCGGCGCGACCCGCGTCGCGGTCGAATTTTCGCACGCCGGACGCTCGCTGATCCGGGTCGAGGACAACGGACAGGGGATGAGCCCGGAGGATGCGCGGACGGCGCTCCTCCGCCACGCCACAAGCAAGATTTCCGACGCCTCCGACCTGGGTCGGCTTTCGACGTTTGGATTCAGGGGCGAAGCCATCCCTTCGATAGCGAGCGTTTCGCGCTTCACGCTGCGCTCCCGGGAATCGGGGGCGCAGTCCGGCACCGAGATCGTCGTCAACGCCGGCAGGGTGCTCCACGAGCGCGCATGCGGGCTTCCCGTCGGAACGCGGATTGATGTGGAGCACCTCTTTGAACCCGTGCCGGCCCGCCGCAAGTTCCTGAAAACCGACCGGACCGAGGCCGCGCACATCACCGATTGCGTCCGACTCTATGCGCTGGCCTGCCCCTCGGCCTCCTTCATCCTGGTCGAGGACGGCAGGGAGGTCTTCAGGTCGCCTGAGTGCACGAGCCTTTCGGAGCGCGTCGCCGAGATCTATGGGCGCCAGGCCTCCGAAGGCCTCCTGCCGATCGACTTCGCAGAGGGGCGGCTGCGCCTCTGGGGGCTCATCGGGCGCCCGGGCGTCGGGCGCGGCACCCGCCACGATATGGTGACCTTTGTCAACACGCGCCCGGTTGACAGCCGTTCGCTCAACGGCGCCCTGATCGAAAGCTACCGCGAGTCGCTGCCCCAGGGCCGTTACCCGGTGGCGTTTGTCTTCCTCGAATGCGACCCTTCGGAGGTCGATGCGAACGTCCATCCCGCGAAGCGCGAAGTCCGCTTCCGCAACGAGTCCCAGGTCAGGGGATTCGTGATCCGGGCGATCCTGTCGCGCCTGCGGGAATGGGCCCGATCGTCCGGTCCCTCGGCGCAGGCCGCGCCGGTCGGCGCCCCCCTTGGAAGCCCGGCCGCGCTGCCGGCGCCCTTTCAGGCCTGGGTCGCCGAACCCCAGTCTCCACTCCGTCCGGCCTGGACCCCGGCTTCGCCCGAGGCTCCTCGGGAGCCGCCCCCTCTGCCGGCCGCGCCCGACTGGAGGTTCGTCGGCACGGCGCACGGCGCCTATATCCTCTTCGAGACGGGCCAGGGGCTCGTGCTCCTTGACCGGCGCGCGGCCCACGAGCGGGTCTGGTACGAGCGCCTGAAGGCGCAGCTTGGGGGCGGGGAGGTGCCCGTCCAGCGGCTTCTCCTTCCGATCCCGATCGAGCTGAACCCGGTGGCGGCGGCGCTATTGACCGACAACATGGATTTTTTCCGGCGACACGGGATCGAGATCGCCGAGTTCGGGCGCTGCTTTTTCCGGATCGAGGCGCTGCCGTCGTGGATGGAGCCCGGCGACGCCGAGGCGTTCATCAGGGACCTGGTCGGGGCGCTGCGCGAGGGGCGGATTCCGGCGTCGGACGTCGCGGCCGCTCGCGACGAGTTTGCCCGGATCGCGGCCGCCAAGGCCGTGCGGCTGCCGGCGCAGACCGGCGAGGCGGAGGCCCTGGCGCTCCTGCGGGAACTCTTTTCGACCTCCTCTCCCGTCACGGGACCCAGGGGCCAGCCGACCTACGTCGAATTCAACCATGGCGAACTCGCCAGGCGATTTCAAAAATAGGGGATCGGGGTCCGTTTTTGCGTGACCCCCCCAGCGGGCGGCGCGAGTGTTGCTGGGTTAAGGCCATTTTTTGCATGCCTACTTCACCTAAGGACACCCGGAAACATGATCCTCAAGAGGTGGTCATGAAGTCGCTCATCCAGCGGCACTTGACCTCCACGCTCGCGCGCTACGGCCCGATGGCCACCGACAGGGACTGGTGGGTGGCCTCCTCGCTTGCGGTCCGCGACACGATCCATGAGCGGCTCATCGCCACCCAGGAGGTGCACAACGCCCAGAACACGCGCCGCCTATACTACTTCTCGATGGAGTACCTGATGGGCCGCCTTTATGAAAGCAACCTGCAGGCCACGGGGCTTACGGAAGCGGTCCGCAGCGCGCTCACCTCCCTCGGGGTCAACTACGATGCCGTCCGCGAGACGGAGGTCGACATGGGCCTTGGAAACGGAGGCCTCGGCAGGCTTGCGGCCTGCTTTATGGATTCGCTCGCGACGCTCGATTACCCGGCCCTGGGGTACGGGATCCACTATGAATTCGGCCTGTTTCAGCAGGCGATCGTCAACGGGAGCCAGGTGGAGCACCCCGACCGATGGATGCTCTTCGGAAGCCCGTGGGAGGTCATCAGGGCCGACTACACCCAGGAGGTGCGGCTGTACGGGCGGGTGGTGAATGCCTTCGACGACCAGGGCAATTCCCGGCCGAAATGGGTCGAGACGCGCAAGGTGCTCGGCGTCCCCCATGACATCCCGATCGCCGGCTTCGGAACGAAGACCGTGAATCTGCTTCGCCTCTGGGCGTCGCGCTCGTCCGACGATTTCGACCTCGCCGCGTTCAATTCAGGGGGCTACGTCGAGGCCGTCCGCGAAAAGGCGGTCGGCGAGACGGTTTCGAAGGTTCTTTATCCGAACGACAAGACCGAGAACGGCAAGGAGCTCCGGCTCGTGCAGCAGTACTTCTTCGTCTCCTGCTCGATCCGCGACCTCGTGCGGCGACACCTGAGGAGCCCTGGAAATTCCTGGAATAATTTTGCCGACAAGGTCGCGATCCAGCTGAACGACACGCATCCCGCGATCGCGGTCGTGGAGCTCATGCGCATCATGCTCGACGAGTTCGACATCGCCTGGGACACGGCCTGGGACATCACGACCCGCACGCTGGCCTATACGAACCACACGCTACTCCCCGAGGCGCTTGAGAAATGGGGCGTTCCGCTCTTTGAGCGGGTGCTTCCGCGCCACCTGCAGATCATCTACGAGATCAACCTTCGGGTCATGGCCATGTGCGACGAGAAGTGGCCGGGCGACAACAACAAGAAGCGGGCGTGCTCGCTGATCGAGGAGAACGGCCAGAAGATGGTGCGGATGGCGCACATTGCCGTCGTGGGCACGCACGCGGTGAATGGGGTGGCGGAGCTGCACACGGCGCTCCTGCGCAAGAACCTCTTTCCGGAATTCGACGCGCTCTACCCGGGAAAGTTCCAGAACAAGACGAACGGGATCACGCCGAGGCGCTGGCTCCTCGAATGCAACCACAGGCTCGCCAATCTGGTCACCCGCACGCTCGGCGGCGACAAGTGGGTGCGCGATCTTGAGCGGCTGCGCGAACTTGAGAAGTTCGTCGACAATGCGGACTTCCGGAGGGAGTTCATGGAGGTCAAGCTCGCGAACAAGGTCGACCTGGCCCAGGTGATCCGCGACGAATGCGGGATCACGGTCTCTCCCCATGCGATCTTCGATGCGCAGATTAAACGCCTGCACGAATACAAGCGCCAGCACCTTAACCTGCTGCACATCCTCGCCCTCTACCGGAGGCTGCTCCAGAACCCGTCGCTCGACATCGAACCCCGGGTCTTCATCTTCGCCGCGAAGGCGGCCCCGGGATACGACGTGGCGAAGAACCTCATCCGGGCGATCAACATCATTGGCGCGCGGATCAACGCCGACACGCGAATCCAGGACAAGATCAAGGTGGCGTTCCTGCCCAACTACCGGGTCTCGCTCGCCGAGAAGATCATACCTGCGGCCGACCTGTCCGAACAGATTTCCACGGCCGGCAAGGAGGCGTCCGGCACCGGGAACATGAAGCTGGCGCTCAACGGGGCGCTCACCATAGGCACCCTCGACGGAGCCAATGTCGAGATCCTCGAGGAGGTGGGCAGCGAGAACATCTTCATCTTCGGGATGACCGTGGAGCGGGTAGAGGAGCTTCGAGCCAAGGGCTACAATCCCTGGGATGTGCACCGCGCCGACGAGGAGATCCGCGCGGTCGTCGACTGGCTTGGAAGCGACTACTGGATTCCCGGGGAGCATTCCGCTTTCGGGCCGATTCACGGCACGCTCCTGTCGGGCGGGGATCCCTACATGGTCCTGGCCGATTTCCGCGCGTACAGCGACTGCCAGCAGAAGGTCAACGATGCGTTCCGCGACCGGGACGGCTGGGCCCGCAAGGCGATCATGAACACCGCGCGGGTTGGAAAGTTTTCGAGCGACCGCACGATCAGGGAGTATGCAAAGGACATCTGGGGCCTATCGCCGCTTCCGATCAAATGAACGTGCTGCGCCCCTGCCTTGCCCTGGTTCTGGCCGCCGCCGCCGCGGGCGCCGCGGCCGCAGCCGAGATATCCCCGGCGATCGTCTATGATTTCGGAGGAAAGTTCGACCGTTCGTTCAACCAGTCGGCAAGCGTGGGGGTGGAGCGGTTCAAGAAGGAGACGGGGATAGCCGTCCGCGAGTTCGAGATCCAGAACGCCTCCCAGAGGGAGCAGATCATGAGGCAGTTCGCCCGCCGGGGCGCCAGCATCATCGTCGCCGTGGGTTTCACCCAGGCGTCGGCGGTCGAGACCGTCGCAAGGGAGTATCCCGATGTGAAGTTTGTGATCATCGACGGCGTGGTCGACCTGCCGAACGTCGAGTCGATCAACTTCCGCGAGCAGGAGTCGTCGTTCCTTTGCGGCATGGCGGCGGCCATGGCCTCGAAGACGGGGAAGGTCGGGTTCGTGGGAGGCATGGACATCCCGCTCATCAGGAAATTCGCGGTCGGGTACCGGGCGGGCATCGCCTATGTGAATCCGGGCATCGAGGTCTTCGAGAACATGACGGGCACGACGCCCGCGGCCTGGACCAACCCCTCCGCGGGTTCCGAGCTCGCGAAGAGCCAGTTCGGCCGGGGCGCCGACGTGGTGTTCCACGCCGCCGGGGCGACCGGAATCGGCGTCATGCAGGCCGCGGCGGACGCGGGGGTCCTGAGCATCGGGTGCGACAGCAACCAGGACTACCTCCATCCCGGGAGCGTGCTCACGTCGGCGGTCAAGCGGGTGGACGTGGCGGTCGAGACCGTCTTCAGGGAGGCCAAGGAGGGGACCTGGAAGGCGGGGCCCAGGGTGCTCGGCCTTGCCGAGCAGGGGGTCGACTATTCGATCGACGAGTCCAACCGGAAGCTGATCACTCCGGAGATGGAGAGGCGCCTTAACCAGGCCAAGGCCGACATCATTGCCGGCAAGATCGTGGTCCCCGAATACAAGGCCCAGTAGAATCGTGGAACCGGAGAGTCCAGCGTACCAGACTCCCGGTGGACCGACGGGTCCCGCGCTCGAGCTGCGCGGCATCGACAAGCGTTTCGGACCCGTCCACGCGAACCGGGCCGTCTCGCTCTCGGTCGCCCGGGGGTCGATTCACGGGCTGATCGGTGAGAACGGGGCGGGCAAGACCACCCTGATGAACATAGTCTACGGCTACCACCAGGCCGACAGGGGCGAGATATGGGTCAACGGACGCCGCGTGGAGATCAGCCGGCCCAGGGACTCGATCGAGGCGGGGATAGGGATGGTGCACCAGCACTTCATGCTGGTGGAAAATTTCACCGTGCTCGAGAACGTGATCCTCGGGGCGGAGCGGGGCCGGACGCTCCGCAGGGGACTTGAGGCCGCCCGTTCGGGCCTGGAGAATCTGGCGCGGGAGTACGGGCTCGAGGTCCCGCTCGACGCCGAGACCGGACAGCTGCCGGTCGGGTTGCAGCAGAGGGTCGAGATCCTCAAGGCCCTCCACCACGGGGCGGAAATTCTGATCCTCGACGAGCCGACGGCCGTCCTCACGCCCTCCGAAGCCGACCAGCTGTTCCGCATGCTTTCCCTCCTCAGGGACCAGGGCAAGACGGTGATCCTGGTCACCCACAAGCTTCGGGAGATCATGGCGGCGACCGACCGCGTGACCGTCATGCGCCAGGGATCCGTCGTCCACGAGACGGCCACCCGCGACACCTCGCCCCAGGCCCTGGCCGAGAAGATGGTGGGCCGTGCGGTGCTCTTGCGGGTCGAGAAGGGGCCTGCGAAGCCGGGCGGGGTGCTCCTCGACGTGAGGGACCTGGAGGTGCGCGACCGCCATGGGGTGGCCCGGGTGAAGGGCGCAACCTTCGCCCTAAGGGCGGGCGAGATCGTCGGGATAGCGGGCGTCTCCGGGAACGGCCAGTCAGAGCTGCTGGAGGCGCTCTCGGGAATCCGGCCGGCCTCCGGCGGTTCGATCCTGATCGGGGGCAGGGACGTCTCTATTTCGGGTGCGGGATCGGCCTCAATGAGGGAACTCGGCCTGGCCCACGTCCCGGAGGATCGGCTCAGGATGGGCATGGTCGCGAGCTTCGCGGCGGAAGACAACACGGTCCTCGGCTACCAGAGCCGCCCCGAGTTCAACCGGGCGGGCTTCCTGAGGCGGGCGGCGATCCGGGCGGACTGCGAGGGCAAGATGGCCTCCTATGACGTCCGCCCGGCAAACCCGGGGCTCCGTATCTCGGCGTTCTCCGGCGGCAACCAGCAGAAGCTGGTCCTCGCCCGGGAGATCGACCGCGGGCCGTCGGTCCTCATCGTCGGGCAGCCCACCCGGGGCGTCGACATTGGCGCCATCGAATTCATTCACCGGCGAATCGTGGAGCTCAGGGACGCGGGCAAGGCCGTGCTGGTCGTGTCGGTCGAACTCGAAGAGATCATGGGGCTTTCGGACCGGATCCTGGTCATGGTCGCTGGCGAAATCGTCGGCGAGGTTCCGGGCGTCGGCGCCACCGAGGAGGAGCTCGGGCTCCTGATGGCCGGCGTGAAGGGGGGTCGAAGGCCATGAAATCGGCCAAGCTTCCCCGCTGGGCCGAACTCGGAGTCCTGCCGCTCGTCAACCTCTGCGCGGCGCTCGTCATCTCCGGATTGATCATCCGCCTGATCGGCGAGAATCCCTGGTCGGCCCTGAAGCTCATGGTCTCGGGCGCCTTTGGTTCGGAGGACTCGATCGGTTACACGCTTTTCTACGCGACCGACTTCGTGTTCACGGGACTCGCGGTCGCGGTCGCCTTCCACGCGGGCCTCTTCAACATCGGCGGGGAGGGACAGGCCTACATCGGAGGACTCGGCTCCGGACTCGTGTGCCTGGCCCTCGGCTCCTGGTCTCCCTGGGTCGTCCTGCCGCTCGCGATCGCGTCGGGATGCGTGTTCGGCGCCGCCTGGGCCTTCGTGCCCGCGTGGCTCCAGGCCCGCCGCGGCAGCCACATCGTCATCACGACGATCATGGCAAACTTCATTGCGTCGGCCCTCATGACGTACCTCCTGGTGAACGTCCTCATCAGGCCCGGGCAGCAGTCGCCCGAAACCAGGGAATTCGGGCCGGGATCGTCAATGCCCGCCGTCCACGAGGTGCTCGCCCACCTCGGCATCAAGTTTGCGCCTTCGCCCTTCAACCTCGCCTCCCTCCTGGCGCTTGCCGCATGCGTCCTTGTCTGGGCCTTCATCTGGCGCACCCGCTGGGGCTATGCGCTCCGGGTCGTGGGGCAGAACCCCCAAGCGGCCGTCTATGCCGGGATCTCGCCCGAGCGGATCATCCTGGTCTCGATGGTCCTCTCGGGCGCGCTCGCGGGCTGCCTCGGGGTCAACGAGCTGATGGGTTCCCAGCACCGCATCCTGCTCGATTTCCCGGGCGGGGCGGGATTCGTGGGGATTGCGGTCGCACTCATGGGGCGCAACCACCCCGTAGGGATTCTCGCGGCGTCGATCCTCTTTGGGGCCCTCTACCAGGGCGGTTCGCAGCTCTCGTTCGACATGCCGCATGTGAACCGCGACATGGTGATCCTTATCCAGGGGCTTGTGATCCTCTTCTGCGGCGCCCTGGAGAACGTCTTCCGGGCGCCGCTTGCGGCGCTGCTTGCCCCGAAGACACGGGAGGAGCAGGGATAGATGGACGCCTACCGGGAGATCATAGAGCTCTTGGCGGCCACGGTCCGCTTGGCCACGCCGCTCGTCCTCGCCGCGCTGGCGGGGATGTTTTCCGAGCGTTCCGGGGTCGTCGACCTCGGACTCGAGGGCAAGATGCTCGCGGCCGCCTTTGCGGCGGCGGCCGTCTCCGCCACCACGGGCTCCGCATGGCTTGGCCTCGGGGCCGGCGTCGCCGTGGCGGTCATGCTGGCCCTCGTCATTGCTCTCGCATGCGTGACCTACCGGGGCAACCAGGTTGTCGCCGCGATGGCCATCAATATCATGGTGGCCGGTCTGGCGCCGGCGCTCGCACTCGCCTGGTTCGACCTGGGCGGCCAGACGCCGCAGCTTGACGGCGCCGGCCAGCGGTTCCTCGGACTCGCATGGCCCTGGTCCGGGGCGGCACGGCGCCACCCGTTTCCCGGCCTCGCCTACGCAGAGCTTCTGAGCGGCCACAACCTGATCGTGTACGTGGCCGCGGCGACCGTTCCCCTGAGCGCATGGGTCCTCTACCGCACGAGATTCGGGCTGCGCCTTCGGGCGGTCGGCGAGAATCCCCAGGCGGTGGACACGGCCGGGATCTCCGTGAACCTCCTTCGCTACCAGGCTTCCATCATCTCGGGGATCCTGTGCGGCGTGGCGGGCGCGTACATCTCGACGGCTGCCAGCGCCGGCTTCGTCCGCGACATGACCGCGGGCAAGGGCTACCTGGCCCTTGCGGCCCTGATCTTCGGGAAATGGAGGCCTTATCCGACGCTGGCCGCGTGCCTCCTGTTTGCCTTTGCGGACGCGGGCGCCGCCCGGCTTCAGGGAGTCGCGCTCCCGGTCGTGGGCGTCGTGCCCGTTCAGTTCATCATTGCGCTGCCCTACATCCTGACCGTCCTCCTTCTCGCCGGGTTTGTCGGAGAGGCGGTTGCGCCCAGGGCGTCGGGTGTCCCATATTCGAAGGAGAAGTGATTCCCATGACCCACGAAGAGAGACTCAACCGCCATCTTGGACGAACCCCCGACCTTTCCGGAGCGATTTTCGTCGCCGCGAACGCGACCGTGATCGGCGACGTCGTCCTGGGTCCGCGTTCCAGCGTGTTCTACGGAGCCGTCCTCAGGGGCGACATCAACGAAATCAGGGTGGGGGAGGGCACGAACATCCAGGACAACGCGATCGTCCACCTGGCCGACGATTTCGGCGCGTACATCGGCGCCTGGTGCACGGTGGGGCACGGCGCCATCGTCCATGCGTGCACGGTCGGAGACGAATGCCTGATTGGCATGGGCTCCACCCTCCTCGACGGCGCGGTCATCGGCGCGCGTTCCATCGTGGGGGCCAATTCGCTCGTGCCGCAACGCTTCACGTGTCCGCCGGGCTCGCTTGTCTTCGGTTCGCCCGCCCGGGTGGTGCGCCCGCTGACGGCGGGGGAGCAGGGCGGCCTCAGGGGATGGGCCGAGAAGTACGTCAAGGTTGCTGCGGCGCATGCGGCAGGTCGGGGCCCCGCCTCTCGAGCGTGAGGAACGTGTAGCGGAAGTTTTCGTCCCCGCTCTCCCGGCGCGAGGTCTCGCTCCAGGGCAGGTGGCGCCACTCCGGGAAATGCCGGTCGCCCTCCACCTCGGCGTGGACAAGCGTCAGGTGAAGGCGCATCGGGCGATCGAGCGCCAGGACCTCCTCGAAGATCCGCTCGCCTCCGTTCACGTAGATCTCCCCGGGCATCGCCTCGGCGAGCGCGAGCGCCTCGGGCACGGAGCGCGCGACCCACACCCCGTCCCGCGCGAGCGAAGGATCGCTCGTGATCACGACGAGCCGCCGGCCGTCCTCGCGGGCCCTGGGCCACGTCTGGTAGCAGATGCGCCCCAGGACGATCGTCTTGCCCGCCGTCTCGTCGTGAAAGAACCTGAGGTCCTCCGGGATCCTCCATGGCAGGCGGCTCTCGCGGCCCATGACGCGGTTTTCTGCGCAGGCCACCATGAGGTTGATCATCTTGGGCATCGCTGCAGTGCATGAGGCATGCCGGCGGATATTCCAAGCCCGCAGGCGGAGCCGTTTCCATCGTTGCCACTTGTCTCGGCGGGTTCGGCCGTCATCATGAAACGATGAAAATAGGAGTCCCGAAGGAGATCAAAATCGGGGAAACGCGGGTCTCAATGACCCCGAGCCTGTGCCGCCGCTGCGTTTCCCTGGGAGCCAGAGTCATCGTCCAGAAATCAGCCGGGCTGAGCGCTGGATTCACCGACGCCGAATACCGGGCCGCCGGAGCCGTCCTGGTTGCCGAGGCGGCCAAGGTCTGGAAGTCCGCCGACCTGATTCTGAAGGTGAAGGAGCCGCTGGCCTCGGAGTACGACCTTCTCGAGGAGGGGCAGGCCCTGTTTACCTACCTCCATCTGGCGGCGGGCCCGAAGCTCGCCGGCGTGCTCCTGAAGAAGAAGATTCTGGGGATAGCCTACGAAACCGTTGAGGGCTCCGACGGCTCCTACCCCCTCCTGAAGCCGATGTCGCAGATCGCCGGGCGCCTCGCGATCCAGATCGGCGCCTATTTCCTGCAGTCGCAGCACGGCGGATCCGGCGTCCTTCTCGGGGGGATCCCCGGGACACTCCCCGGGCACGTCGTCGTGGTCGGAGGCGGCAATTCCGGGGCCCACGCGGTCCAGATGGCCGCCGGCATGGGAGCCCGGGTGACGGTGCTCGACCTCGATACGCGCAAGCTCGAGTCGCTTGACTCGGAATACCGGGGCCGGGTCGTCACCCTCCTTTCCAATCCCTCGAACATCGAGAGCTGCGTCGCCGACGCCGACCTCCTGGTGGGCGCCGTGCTGATACCGGCCGCGAAGGCCCCGACGGTGGTCACGAACGCCATGGTGGCGGAAATGCGCCCGGGAAGCGTGATCGTCGACATCGCGATCGACCAGGGCGGCTGCATCGAGAGCATCCACCCTACCTCCCACAAGGAGCCCGTCTACAAGCAGAACGGTGTGATCCACTACGCGGTTCCCAACATGCCCGCCCTCGTGGGCCGCACGTCCACGATGGGCCTCACCCAGGCGACGGAGCCGTACGTTGCGATGATCGTCCAACGGGGCGTCAACGCGGCCCTTGCCTCCCACAAGGGGCTGGCAAAGGGCATCAACACCCGCGACGGACGGATCACCAACGAAGCCGTCGCAAGGGACCTAGGGCTCGCCTAGGCCGGGGAATCGACGATACGGACGCTCTCGAGCGCGACGCGCTCGATCGGCGTGCTGCGCTCGGGTCCGGCCGTCGGGACGCCGGCGATCCGCTCCAGGACGTCCTCGCCGGAGACCAATTCGCCGAAGGCGGTGTACTGACGGTCAAGGAATCGAGCATCGCCGTGGCAGATGAAGAACTGGCTCCCGGCGGAGTCGGGCGAGGACGAACGCGCCATCGAAAGCACGCCGCGGACATGGGGCTTGGCGTTGAATTCGGCCTTGATCATGTAGCCCGGGCCGCCGGTTCCCGGAACGCCCTTCTGGCCGGACTTTGTGTTGGGGCAGCCGCCCTGGATCATGAATCCCTTAATGATCCGGTGGAACGCCGTTCCGTCGTAGAATCCTTCGCGGGCGAGCTTCTTGAAGTTCTCGACCGTCTTGGGGGCGACGTCAGGCCAGAAGGCCACCGTCATGTCACCGTAGGACGTCTTGATGACGGCCTGTTCGCTGGGAGTTTTGTTTTGGGTCATGAAAATGTCGCGTCGACGAGCTCGCAAAAATAATGGATGAGAAAGAGGTGGGATTCCTGGGCGGTCGCGCCCCGGTCGCCGGGCACGACGAGCTCGCAGGTCGCAAGGCCCCGGGCCTTGCCGCCGCCGCGCCCCAGGAAAGCGATCGTCTTGTGGCCCCGTTGCCTGGCCTCGTTCAGCGCGGCGACGATATTGGGCGAATTCCCGCTGGAGGTGATCGCCACCACGAGGTCGCCGGGCCGCGCAAGCCCGGCGATCTGCCGGGAGAACACCTGCTCGAATCCGTAATCGTTGCCGATGCAGGTCACGAGCGACCCGTCGCTCGAAAGCGCGACGGCGGGAAGCGACTGGCGATGGGCGCCGTAGCGGCCGACGAGCTCCGTCGCAAAGTGCGCCGCCTCGGCCGCGCTGCCCCCGTTTCCGCAAATGAGAAGTCTTCCCCCGCTGCGGAGCGTGCCCACAATCAGCTCGCCCGCCGCGTCGATGGCCGGGCGAATTGAGGCCAGGGATTCGAGCGTTCGGATCGTGTCGGAGAGGGACCCCTCAAAAGTCATTTCGCAATCAAAGTGGCCTGTGGACTTGCCCGCGACAGAATTTTTCGACGTTTTGGAGTGATTCCCTACCACCCAAACAAGGATTCCGGGCCCCCATGCTGATCAGGAAGCTCACGCTGAGGCATTTCCGGAACGTTCCCCTTGCCGCCCTTTCCTTCAGCGGCCGGCGCCAGTTCCTCGTCGGGCCCAACGGCCAGGGCAAGTCCAACCTCCTGGAGGCGGCCGGCTGCCTCACGGCGCTGCGCTCCTTCAGGTCGGCGGACAGCTCGCTCCTGGTCATGCACGGCCAGCATGAGGCCGGAGTCGCGTGCGAGGTGGAGCGCGAGGGCTCCGGGCCGGAGCGCGTCACGATCAAGATCCGAAGGGACGGAAAGGAGCTCTGGCATGACGAGAAGCGGGTTTCGCGCCTTGCGGAGCACGTGGGCAGGTTTCCGACGGTCGTGTTCTCCTCGCAGGACCTCCAGCTGATCCGGGGGGCCCCCGCGCTCAGGCGCCGCTGGCTCGACCTGACGCTCTCGGCCGTGGACCCGGAGTATCTCGGAGCACTCCAGACCTACAGCAGGGCCCTCTCCGAGCGGAACAGCCTGCTCAGGAGGCCCGACCCGGCCGCGGTCGGGCAGCTCACGGCCTTCGACCGCACGCTGGCCCCTGAGGGCGCAAGGATCGTGGCGATCCGGGCCCGCTGGATTGCGGAACTGGCCAGGGAGATGGCGGAAGCCTACGGTCGGCTCTGCGGGGGGACGGAGGCGGCGGGGCTCTTCTACGTCTCGGCCCTGCAGGGCCTCTCGGGTGAGGACCTCCTGGCCCTCCTCGAATCGGGAAGGGGGCGCGACCTGAGGGCGGGCACCACGCTCACGGGGCCGCACCGCGACGAGCTGCGCTTCGACGTGCGCGGCTCGGATGCGAGGGAATTCGCGTCGGAGGGCCAGCAGCGGTCGGTGACGCTCGCGCTCAGGCTCGCCCAGGCTTCATGGTTCCACCGGAGGAGTTCGGTCCGGCCCGTCCTTCTCGCCGACGACGTGCTTGGGGAGCTCGACCGTGGGCGGCGCAACCGGTTCTGGGCCGCCCTTGACACCGAGGCCCAGGTGATCGCCACGGGAACCCAGGCGCCCGACACGGATCTCGGCGAGTGGCAGGTGTTCTCGGTTGCCGAGGGGGTGTTCTCGCCCGAGCCTGGCGGAATGGGGGCTACCCGTTGAATCTCCTGCCCTGGGAATGGCTCCTCGCCGTGGTCGGCGCGCTCCTCGTCGGCGTGGCGAAAACCGGCATAACGGGCCTAAGCCTTCTCTTTGTCGCGGTCTTCGCGTCCATCATGCCGGCGAGGAGCTCCACCGGCGTCGTGCTGCCGCTCCTCATTCTGGGGGACGTGGTCGCTTTCTATTCCTACCGAAAGCATGCGCAGTGGCGCCATGTCTGGAGGATGCTACCCTGGGCGGCTGCCGGAGTCGTCGTCGGCGCCGTGGTCATGGGCCGCATGGACGAGCGGGTGACGCGCGTGACGATGGGGGCGATCGTGGTGGGGCTCGCGGCCCTGCACCTCATCCGCAGGGCGGCGGGCCCGGTTTCGGAGGAGGACCACCCCGTGTGGTTCGCACCGACGGTGGGCATCCTGGCCGGATTCACGACGATCGTCTCGAACGCCGCCGGGCCCCTGATGGTGATTTATCTGCTCGCGATGCGCCTGCCCAAGATGGAATACATGGGCACCGGTGCCGCGTTTTTCCTCATGCTCAACCTCTTCAAGCTCCCGTTCATGATCGGGCTCGGGCTGATCACCCAGGGCAGCCTTTCCCTGAACCTCGCCTTGGCCCCGGCGGTCGTCATCGGCACCGTGCTCGGGCGCTGGCTGCTGGGGAGGATCAACCAGCGCCTCTTTGAGAACATCGCCCTGGCGCTCACGCTTGCCGCGGGCGTCAAGATGTTCCTATGACCCGCCCGCCATGGCCCGGTTGACCTCAAGGCAGTTGTGGACGGCAAAGCTGGCCGGCAAGGCGCTGCCCGGCGGGGCCGCCCCGGCGAAACGCGGCGTTCCCGGCGCAACCCAGCCGTTTGTGAAGAGGCCGTACATCGGGCTCGTGCTCGGCATCGATCCGTCGCTGCGCGGGACGGGGCTCGCCCTCATCGATTTTCAAGCGGGCAGGCCCCCCGTCCTTCTCCGCTGCCGCACCGTTCGCGTGCCGGGCGGCAGGCCAATGGCGTTCGCGCTCGCCCAGATCCACCGCGCGGTCAGGGAGTTCATCGAGGGCTCGCCCGCCGTCCGCCACGTCGCGCTCGAGCGGACGATCTACGTCCAGAACTTCCAGACGGCCCAGATCCTCGGAGCGGCCCGCGGCGCCGCGATCGCCGCGGCCGCCCTCGGGGAGCTGCCCGTGTTCGAGTACGCGCCTCTTCGGGTGAAGCAGGCTGTGGCGGGGTCGGGGAGGGCGAGCAAGGAGCAGCTCGCCCGAACCGTGAAATCCCTCCTTGGCCATGCCCGCTCGCTGGCCTTCGACGAGGCCGACGCGGCCGGCGTCGCCCTCTGCCACGCCTTCACGTGGCAGCCCTGAGCGGACCCGCCCCTAGCCGAGAACGGCCTTGATCACCTTCCCCAGGTCGGTCACCCGGTAGGGTTTCGTCAGGTAGCCGCAGAATCCGAGGTCGAGGTACTGCTTGGCCATCTCCTCGTTGTCGTAGCCGCTTGAGACGATCGCGCGGACGTCGGGATCCATCTCCCTGAGCACCCGGAAGGTTTCCTCGCCTCCGAGGCCGCCGATCACCGTCAGGTCCATGATGACGGCGTCATAGGGCCGCCCGATGTTCAGGTAGCGCTTGTAGAGCGCGATCGCCTCCTCGCCCTTCTTCGCGATGTCGAACTTGTAGTCGAGGCTCTGGAGCATCGACGCGGTCAGGTTGCAGATGTGGTCGTCGTCGTCCATGAACAGGACGCGGCCCGTGCCGAAACGCAGCGACGGCGCGGGCCGGGCCTGCACCTCGACCGGCTGGTCGGCGACCGGGAGGAAGACGCTAATCACGGTGCCCTCGCCCACGGCCGACTGGAGGCCGATCTCGCCGCCGAGCTTGCGGACGATCGAAAGCACGGTCGCCAGGCCAAGGCCCGTCCCGTGCTTCTTCGTCGTAAAGAACGGGTCCCAGATCTTCTCGAGGTGCTCGGGCTTGATGCCGCTGCCGTTGTCCCGAACCTCGAACTCCACGTACTCGCCCGCGGGAAGCGAGGCGATCTGGCCCTCGCCGACCCGCACGTCCGAGGCCTTGAGCTGGACGCGCGCCCGGTGCGGCGCCGGGGGCATGGCCTGGAGCGCGTTCACGATCAAATTCTGGAAGACCTGGAGAATCTGAGGACGGTCGACCTTCACGGCGCCGGCGACATCGTCGGCCTGCACGGTGATCACCGCGGTCGATCCCGCCGAGGCGATCTTGACCGCGTCGTCGAGGATGTCCTTCGGGGCGCAGACCGTCATGACGCCGGATCCGCCCTTGGTGAACATGAGAAGCTGCTTCGTCAGGCCCTTTGCGGCCATGCAGGCCCGCTCCGCGTCGCCGAGCTTCGAGCTGTCGTGGTTGTCCTTCGCGAGCGAGAGCCCCCCGAGGATCGTCGTCAGGAGGTTGTTGAAGTCGTGCGCGATTCCGCCGGCGAGAAGGCCGAGCGACTCGAAGCGGTTCGCCTTGATGAGCTCCTCCGGCGTGAGGCTCATCTCGTCGGGGTTGCGGAACACGATCACGATACCCCGGGGCTTGGCGTCCGGGCCGAAGGTCGCGCGGGCCGTCCAGACGATGGGCACCGTCTCGCCCCCGGAGAGCGCGAGGGCCTGGTCCCCGATGAGCGGCAGGGTTCCGGTCGCCGAAAGGACGCGGTCGGCGGGATTGTCCCCCGCCTTTCCGGACTGCCGGTCGACGAGCGCAAACACCTCGTCGAGGGGCCTGCCGACGAGGGAGTCGCCGGTCAGGCGCAGGATCCGCGAGGCGGCCGCGTTTGCAATCAGCACGTATCCCTGGCTGTCGGTTGCGATGACCCCCTCGGCCACGGCCGAGAGCACCTCGTCAAAAACGGCCCGGTTCGCCGGATCTGATGGCGTGTCCGCCGCTGGGGCGCGGCTCTGCGGGAGCGTCTGGGGCGCCTCCGCGCCTTCGGGCAGCGAACAGGCGAAGCCCACCACGCGGGCCAGCGTCCTCTTGCGCGTCAGGGTGCGCGTGACGCCCAGGAGAGCGGTGATGGGCTGCCCGGCCTTGGGACGAAGGTGGACGATCCTGGCAAAGGAGGACTGCCCCGGCGCCTGCGCCAGGAGCCACGCCTCCAAGCCCCCGGGGCATTCCTCGGGCGAAAGCACGTCGGAGAGGGCCGCGGGACCGTTGGCCGGCTCGGGAACGCCGCCCACAAGGCGAAGCCACGCCTCCGAGAACCAGGACGATTCGCCGGAGAAATCGATCTCGAATGCGGCGAGGGATCCCTCGTCCACCAGGGCACGAAGGCGCCCCTCGCTCGCGATCGCGGCCTCCTCGGTCTCCTTTCGCTCGGTCGCGTCAATATGAATGCCGAGGACGCGCTCAAACTCCCCGGAGGAATTCACCAGCTGCAAGCCGATGCAATGAATCCAGGCCCAGTGCCCGAGCCTGTGCTTCATTCGGAATTCGACCGAGAAGGGGCGGGCCCCGACCTTCAACTTGCGGCCGGCCTTGTCCGGCGCCGCGGCGGAATCCTCCGGGTGGAGGAGGCCCAGCCACGCGTCGTAGGTGTCGGCGAGCTCCGCGTCGCTGTATCCGAGCATCCGTTTCCAGGCGGGCGAATAGAGGACCTTTCGCGCCTTGAGGTCCAAGTCGAAAAAGCCCACGGGGCCCTTCTCGGCAAAAAGCTGGAGCGCGGCCGAATGTTCATCGGCGGGCGCCGGGGCGAGGGCGCTGGTCTCGAGCGGAGACTCAATGACGACAATGTATCCGCCCGCCGGTCCGATGGCCTTCTCGGCGCGCACCGCCATGGGCCGGGGTCCGCCCTCCCTCGGCTGGACCGAGAGGATCGCCCGTTTGTCGAGGAGCGCGGCGAGCAGGATGTCCCACTGGGCCTCCTGCATCTCCGGCTCGTCGCTGACGATGTCGAGGGCAAAGAGTTCCGGAAAGAATTCGCCGAGGAGTTCACCGGCTCCCGCCTGCCAAAGCAGTCTGGCCTCCTGGTTTGCCGAGGTGACCTTTCCCGAGGGATCGAGCACCAGCACGGCCACACGGGCGGTCCGAAGCCCCGCGTTGGGGATCGTCAGGGGTGGAGTGAATGAAGTGTCGCTCACAGTGCGCCGTTATTCAGCCACTTTTGCACACGATTTGCGAGAAAATCGATGAAAACAGGATGATCGTTCGGGCAGGACACTTTGTCAAAGCTTTCTCCTCCAGCTTGTAAGAACGTCTCTTTGCCGACCATTGCAATCTCCTCAAGCGTCTCCAGGCAATCGGCAAGGAAGCTGGGGCAGATCACGAGGAGCCGCTTCACGCCCGCCTTTGGAAGCCGCACGAGTTCAAAATCCGTAAAGGGCCTCAGCCAGGGCTCACCCGCGAGGCGCGACTGGTATGAAATCGAGTATTTCGCCGGATCGAGCCCGGCCCTTCGCGCGAATTCCGCGGTCGTTCTCACGCACTGGGCCCGGTAGCACGTCGCCTGCGCCGGCGAGCAGGTATTGCAGCAGTCGCTGACCACGGTGCAGTGGGCATGCGACGAGTCGGCCTTGCGCAGGTGGCGCTCCGGAATGCCGTGGTAGCTGAAGAGGAGGTGGTCGTAGGGCGCCGCGAGGGTGGGATTGGCCACCGCGATCAGCATGTCGATATAGTCCTGGTCCCCGTAGAAGGGCTGCACGGTCGAGATCTTCATTCCCGGAGCCTGACGGGCAGCCTCCTCATAGATCCGCGCAACGACGGTTTCCCATGAGGCCATGGCGTAATGGGGGTACTGGGGAAAGAGGAGGACGTCGGTCGCCCCCTCGTCGGAAAGTGCCCTCAGCGCCGAGGCGATCGACGGATTGCCGTAGCGCATCGCGATGTGAACGGGCACCTCGGGTCCCAGCGCCTTGGAAAGCTTCGCCTTCACGCTCTTCGAGGTGGCGACGAGCGGTGAGCCCTCGGGCGTCCAGACCTTCGAGTACGCGTGCGCGGTCCTTTTCGGCCGGGTCGGCAGGATGATCGCCTCAAGGAGCAGCCAGCGCAGCGCGGCGGGAAGGTCGATCACGCGCTCGTCGCCAAGGAATTCGCGGAGGTAGCGACGGACATCGGGAATGGAGGTGGAATCCGGTGACCCCAGGTTTGCGATGAGGACGGCGCGTTTGGACATGCGCCGATTCCACCCGCCCCGACGAGGCCTCGTCAAGCCGCGCCTCTGCAGAATCGGATGAGCCGGATCAAGGTGTGAAGGTTCTCAGGGGCGATCCGGTCGGTCACGACCGTCTTCGGATAGTTGTGCTCCACATCGAGATGGACGCCGTCCTCGGCGCCGGGACGCACGAAATCCTCGACGAAATCCATCCCGCCGCGCACGCGCATCCACCGATAGTACGGGTCGGGGTCCTCGGATTCGATGAGGACGTCGTCCTTCATGAACACGTTGCAATAGAGGGTGAGATCGCGAAACGACGAGAACCACGTCGGGGGATTCACGAGCTGATCTCGAATGATGAGCGTCATTCGCGTTCCTCCATAGCCGGATTTGTGCCTAATATCCAACGAACCCGTTGTTTTTCGCGTTGCGGGGATGGACAGGCCAGCCACCGCTGGTATCGTCAAAAATCCTTATGAATTCACCGCGCAAGCCCGTAGTGCTCATCATCCGCGACGGCTGGGGAAAGAATCCCCACCCGGAGCAGGATGCGTTCAACGCCACCGTCCTGGCGAAAAAGCCGTGTGACGACATGCTTCACGCCCGCTATCCCGTGGCGCTCGTGAAGGCGAGCGGACTGGACGTCGGGCTGCCGGACGGAGTCATGGGCAACAGCGAGGTCGGCCACGAGAACATCGGCGCGGGGCGGATCGTGAACCAGGAGCTCGTCCGGATAAACAAGCTCTTCACCGACGGCCTCCTCGGCTCCAACAGCGTCTGGCGCGGCGCCGTCGACCGGGTGAAGGGCCGGTCCTCGAAACTCCACCTGATGGGCATCGTCTCCGACGCGGGCGTCCACGGCATGCTTGAGCACCTCTACGGGATCCTGGCGCAGGCCAAGGCGGACGGCGTCCCGCCTGACCGGGTCTTCATCCACGCGTTCACGGACGGCCGCGACACGCCGCCGACAAGCGGCATCGGCTACGTCCGCCAGGTGGACGAGAAGTGCCGGGAGCTCGGCATCGGCCGGATCGCTTCGGTGTGCGGCCGGTTCTGGGCCATGGACCGCGACAACCGCTGGGACCGGGTCGAGAAGGCCTACGGTCTCCTGACGGGCCGGAAGATCACCGCGACGGCGGCGAGCGCCGAGGCCGCCGTCCAGGCGTACTACGGCAAGCCGCTGACGGCCACCCAAACGGGCGACGAGTTCGTGGCCCCGACCGCCGTCGTCGGCACGGACGGCAAGCCGCTCGGCCTAATCTCGGACGGCGACGCCGTGGTGTTCTACAACTACCGAGGCGACCGCCCCCGCGAGATCACGAAGGCCTTCGTCCTGGACGATTTCAAGGGGTTCGACCGGGGCCCGAAGCTCGACCTCTACTACGCGACCATGACCGAATACGAGACGGGTCTGCCGGTCCACGTGATCCTGCCGAAGCCGGAGAAGCTGAAGCACATCCTGGGCGAGGTCGTCTCGAGCCTCGGCCTGGCGCAGTTCCGGTGCGCCGAGACCGAGAAAAATCCCCATGTCACCTTTTTCTTCAACAACTACAGGAAGGACCCTTTCCCCGGGGAGGATCGCGCGTGCCCGGCGAGCCCCAAGGTCGCGACCTACGATTTGAAGCCCGAGATGTCCGCAGCCGACGTGACCCGGGCCGCGAAGGAGGCGATCCTTTCCGGCAAGTATGCGCTGATCGTGGTCAATTTCGCCAATCCCGACATGGTGGGGCACACGGGTTCGCTTCCGGCTGCGGTCAAGGCGGTCGAGGCGACGGACCGGTCGGTCGGCGAGCTTCTTGAGGCCCTGTCGAAGGTGGGCGGCGCCGCCGTCATCGGCGCCGACCACGGCAACTGCGAGCAGATGTGGGACCCGGTCAACAAGGCCCCGCATACCTCCCACACGCTCAACCTCGTCGAGTTTTTCGTCGTCGGCGACGGTTACGCCGCCGGCAAGACCCGGATGAGGGAGGGTGGGCGCCTCGCGGACATCGCTCCCACGGTATTGCAGCTGATGGGGATTGCGAAGCCCGCGGAGATGACCGGAGAGTCCCTGATCCTTGGCTGACGCCTGGCCGGCCGCGGCGATCTCCCAAAAATCGGGTTGCCCCCGCACCCCCTCGGCGGCTTTCTCTCCCATTTACACGTGAAGGAAACTGCATGAAGAGGACCCACCACTGCGCCCAATTGACCGTAGCCGACGTCGGCTCGGTCGTCTCCCTGTCGGGGTGGGTCGACTCCCTGCGCGACCACGGCGGGATAATCTTCATCGACCTGCGGGACCGGAAGGGCGTGACCCAGGTCAAGTTCGACCCCAGGGGCAGCCCGGAACTGAGCGTCCGCGCCGCCCAGCAGAAGCCCGAGAGCGTGATCAGCGTCCGGGGCAAGGTCGTTCCGCGGCCGGAGGGGACCGTGAATCCGTCGCTGCCCACCGGGGCCGTGGAGGTCGACGGTTCGGAGCTGGAGGTCCTCAACGTTTCCGAGACCCCGCCGTTCCCCCTGGACGACGCCGGGGGCGACAAGGTGAACGAGGACCTTCGCCTGACCTACCGCTACCTGGACCTGAGGCGGCCGAAGATGCGGCGCAACCTCGAGGTGCGCCACCGCACCGCCAAGTCGATCCGCGACTACTTTGATTCCCAGGACTTCATCGAGATCGAGACGCCCGCCCTCTTCAAGAGCACGCCGGAGGGGGCCCGCGAGTACCTCGTTCCCTCCAGGATCCACGCGGGCCAGTTCTACGCGCTCTCGCAGTCGCCCCAGCAGTTCAAGCAGATCCTGATGGTGGCGGGGGTGGAGAAGTACTTCCAGATCGCGCGGTGCTTCAGGGACGAGGACCTGCGCGCGGATCGCCAGATGGAGTTCACGCAGGTCGACGTCGAGGCGTCATTCGTCGACCGCGAGGACATCTATGCGCTGTTCGAAGGCATGCTTAAGAAGGTGTGGAAGGATGTCCTCGGAACCGAAATTCCGACCCCGTTCCCGAGGATGCAGTTCACGGACGCGATGAACCGCTTCGGGGTCGACAAGCCCGACCTGCGCTTCGGCCTGGAGCTCCGCGACTTTTCCGAAACGTTCAAGGCGTCCTCGTTCAAGGTGTTCCAGGGAACGGTCGCCTCGGGCGGCGCGGTCAAGGCGCTCAATGCAAAGGGCCTTGCGGACATGACCCAGGGTGAACTGAAGGCGATAGAAGAGATAGCTAAGAGTTTGGGTGCCAAAGGGTTGGCGTTCATCAAGGTCGAGGGCGGCGAATGGAAGTCTCCCATCGTCAAGTTTCTCTCGGAGGGGGAGAAGGAGGCCCTCGCGCGCACGCTCGAGGTCGCTGACGGCGACATCATCTTCTTTGCGGCGGCCGCCTGGGAAAAGGCCTGCGCGATCCTCGGCAGAATCCGCCTCGAGGCGGCGGCGCTCCTGCAGAAGCGCGGGAAGCTCGCCCTTCGCCCCGATGACTGGAAGTTCCTCTGGGTCGTCGATTTTCCCCTGATGACCTACGACGAGGAAAAGAAGTCGTACGTCGCGACCCACCATCCGTTCACGGCGCCCGTGCCCGAGGACGCGGCGCTTATCGACACCAATCCCAAGGCGGTTAGGGGCCAGCATTACGACATCGTCCTGAACGGAATGGAGCTCGGGGGCGGATCGATCCGGATCCACCAGCCCGCGCTCCAGAAGAAGATCTTCGAGGACGTGCTCAAGATTCCGGCCGACGTGGTGGAGAGCCGCTTCGGCTACATGCTGCGGGCCTTCACCTACGGCGCGCCCCCTCACGGCGGAATCGCGTTTGGCCTGGACCGGATTGCGGCCCTCCTCTGCGGGACCAACAGCATCCGCGACGTGATTGCGTTTCCGAAGACGCAGAAGGGGCAGGATCTCATGGCGGGCAGTCCGACGCCGGTGACCCCGCGGCAACTCAAGGAGCTTCATATTGCGACGGTCGCGATCGAGCCCCCATTGGCATAGTGCTTGCTTAACCTAACCATGTCTCCGACATAGATTCCAGCACCTGCGGGGGCGTTGCCGCCAAGGAACCCCGTGCTTGCGCGATCCTTCGGGCAACCCTATCCTCCGTACATCGATTCGGTATTTCTAATCCCCACCTGAATGAAACTCATTATCGCCATCATTAAGCCGTTCAAACTCGAAGAGGTCAAAGAAGCTCTGGCCGAAGCCGGGATCGAGGGAATGACCGTGACCGAAGTCAAGGGCTTCGGCCGCCAAAAGGGCCACACCGAGATTTACCGCGGCAGCGAATACACCGTCGATTTCCTCCCCAAGGTGAAGGTGGAGATCGCGGTTTCTGACGACATGGCCGGAAAGGCGGTCGATGCCATCGTCAGGTCGGCGAAGACCGGCAAGATCGGCGACGGAAAGGTGTTCCTCGTCCCGCTTGAGGAAGTCATCCGCATCCGGACGGACGAACGGGGCGAAGCGGCCGTCTAGGCCGGCTTTTTCTTTTCGGAAAGCGACCGCTGGCGGATCTCCTCCTGGATTTTCGCCAGAAATTGGTCGACCGGCACGACGCCCTCGTCGCCCCTGGCGCGGCTGCGTACGCTGACGGAGTTGGCCTCCGCCTCCTTTGCGCCGAGGACCAGCGTGTAGGGGACCTTCTCGATCTCGGCCCTGCGGATCTTGGCCCCGAGCTTGTCGTTGTGCTCGTCGATCGAGGCGCGGACGCCGGCCGACTTCAGCTTGGACAGGATCTCCCGTCCGTAATCCAGGGTTTTCTCGCTGATCGGAACGAGGCGCACCTGCTCGGGCGAGAGCCACACGGGGAAATCCCCGCCAAAGTGCTCGATCAGGACCCCGCAGAAGCGCTCCATTGAGCCGAAGGGCGCGCGGTGGATCATGACCGGCCTGTGGGGCTGGTTGTCCGCGCCGCCGTACGTCAGGTCGAAACGGATGGGCAGGTTGTAGTCCACCTGGACCGTTCCGAGCTGCCACTCCCGGCCGATCACATCCTTGACGACAAAGTCGATCTTCGGGCCGTAGAAGGCGGCCTGGCCCGGCTCCTCGGCGAACGCGACGCCGAGCGTCCGGGCTGCCTCGCGGCACGCCGCCTCCGCCTTGTCCCAATTCTCCTTCGTCCCCGTGTACTTGTTCGAGTCGGGGTCCCGCAGGCCCACGCGGACCCGGTAGTCGCTCATGCCGAGCGTGGTGAGGACGATCTTCACGAGCGAGAGGCAGCCAAGGAGCTCCTGGGCCACCTGGTCCTCCGTGCAGAAGAGGTGGGCGTCGTCCTGGGTGAATCCGCGGACCCGGGTCATCCCGTTGAGTTCACCGGACTGCTCCCAGCGGTACACCGTGCCGAACTCCGCGAGGCGCACGGGCAGGTCGCGGTACGAATGGGGCTGCGAGGAGAAAATCTTGATGTGGTGCGGGCAGTTCATCGGCTTCAGCATGAAGCCGTCGATCAGCTGGTCGTCAGGCTTCACGCGGTCGGCAGTGATGGTCTCCGTCCCGGTGCGCGCGTTGACCTGCGCCGCAAGCTGGGACGACACGGCGTCCAGGCGGACCACCATCTCGGCGCAGGAGCAGCCCTCGCGCACGATCTTGGCCAGGGACTCGTTCTCGACGACGGGCGTGAACTGGGACTCCTTGTAATAGGGGAAGTGCCCCGAAATCTTGTAAAGCTCAAGCTTCCCGATGTGGGGCGTGAAGACCTGGGAATAGCCCTGTTTGCGGAGTTCGTCGCTGATGAAGGTCTGGAGCTCCTGGCGAATGATGGAGCCGGCTGGAGTCCAAAGGATGAGGCCCTGCCCGACGTCCTCGTCGATGACGAAGAGCCGGAGGTCCCTGCCAAGCTTGCGGTGGTCGCGGTGCTTCGCCTGCTCCAGCTGCTCCAGGTAGCCGGCGAGCTCGTCCCTCGTCGGGAAGGCGGTGCCGTAGATTCGCTGGAGCTGCTTGTTCTTTTCGCTGCCGCGGTGGTAGGCGCCCGCGATCGAAAGCAGCTTGAAGGCCTTCACCTTCGAGGTGTAGCGGACATGGGTGCCCGCGCACAGGTCCATGAACTCGCCGTTCTGGTAAAACGAGATCTTTTCGTCCTGGGGGATGTCCGCAAGGCGGCCGAGCTTGTAGCGCTCCTGCCCCCGCGATCTGATGATCTGTTCGGCCTCCTCGCGGGAGACCTCCTTGCGCAGGAAAGGCTGGTTCTCGTCGGCCACCTTCTTCATCTCGGCCTCGATCCGCGCCAGATCCTCGGCCGTCAGCTTGTGGTCGAGGTCGATGTCGTAGTAGAACCCCGTGTCGGTGGGGGGGCCAATGTCGAGCTTCGCATCGGGATAGATCCGAAGCAGCGCGGTCGCGAGGATATGCGACGCGGAGTGGCGGAGTTCTTCGAGGGGAGTCATCACGGGAGGGTCAACGATGGAGGGTCTCCGCGGAAAGCCAAGTCAGGCTTTTTTCAGGGGCGCAAGCTTGTAGCCGTCCTTCCCGTCCAGCATGGACCAGCCGGACGCGGCGAGCTCGGCCCGGAGGCCGTCCGCGCCGGCATAGTCCCGCGCCTTCTTGGCCTCCCAGCGGCGCCGGGCAAGCTGCTCGACCGCCGCGGGCACGGCCGGGGAGGGGGCGCCCTCGGCGGCCGGCGGGAGGGCGAGGCCTAGGGCGTAGAGCACCCGCTCAAAGGCGGCGCGGTCGGCCGCGGACCCTCCGCCGGCGCCGAATGCGTTGACGGCCGTGAACAGGGCCCCGAGGGCCGCGGGCGTGTTCAGGTCGTCCTCCAGGGCCCTGAAGACCGCCTCGAACGCGGCCGACGGGGCCTCCTGCGACCCGGCCGGCGGTCTCTTTAGTCCCTCCGAGAAGCGGGAGAGAGCCTTGAGCGCGCTCTCGGCCGCATGCAGCGAATCCAGCGTGAAGTTGAGCTGCTTGCGCGGATGGCCCGACAGGAGCGCGTAGCGCACGGCCATCGCCGGGTAGCCCTTGGCGACCAGGTCGCCGAGGGTGTAGTAGTTCCCCTTGCTCTTGCTCATGGTGGTGCCGTCGACGAGGAGGTGCTCGCTGTGGTACCAGTGGCGGGCGAAGGTCGAGCCGTTGCAGCACTGGCTCTGGGCTATCTCGTTCTCGTGGTGGGGGAAGAGAAGGTCGACGCCCCCGGTGTGCAGGTCGATCGTCTCGCCGAGGTGCTTCTTGATCATGGCGCTGCACTCGATGTGCCAGCCCGGGCGCCCCTCGGCCGCCCCGCCGGGCCCCGGCCACTTTACATCGCCGTCCTCCTCCGGCTTGAAGGCCTTCCAGAGCGCGAAGTCGCCGAGATCGTCCTTGTGGTCGGCGTCGAAGACGCTGTTGGTGACCTTGAGTTCGCGCTCCTTTATCCGGGAGAGCGCCCCGTAACCGGGGAACGAGCTGATCTTGAAATAGACCGAGCCGTCCGCGGAACGGTAGGCGTTGCCCTTCCTCATGAGGACGTCGATCATGTCGACCTGCTCTCGGATGGTGCCCGTCGCGGTCGGTTCGACGTGCGGAGCCAGGCAGTTGAGGGCCGAGCAGTCCGCATGGAAGAGCTCGGTCCACTTTCGCGTGATTTCGCCGAGGGGTCGCTTCTCGGCCCGGGCCTGCCCGATCGTCCGGTCGTCGACGTCGGTCAGGTTTCTCACGTGCTTCACTTTCCCGGGAAACTCGAGCTCCAGGAGCCGGCGCACCACGTCGTTAATGACGAAGGTCCGGAAGTTCCCGATATGGGCCGGCGCATAGACGGTCGGTCCACAGTTGTAGAAACGGAAGACCCCGTCGGACTCCGTGGGCCGGAGTTCGCGCATCTCCCGGGAAAGCGAGTCGAAGAGCTTGATGGCCATGTACTGGGAAAGGTGAGGGAGGTCTTGTTAGGGGAAAAAGGCTCGCACCGGAACGCTGATCTTGAATGCCGTCGGGCGGGGGCCGCGGAACCGCAAAATCTTGTGGCGACCCGGCAGACGCCCTGTTTCAATGCACGAGCCAACGAAGACATGCCCAACTCATTCAAGCTCAATCTCGTTCAACGACCGAGGCGGCTCCGCAGGACCCCGGCCATCCGATCCCTCGTAGAGGACGTCGCGCTGCTGCCCAAAAACCTGATCGCCCCCGTCTTCGTGATCGATGGGAAGGGCCGGCCCGAACCCATTGCCTCCATGCCGGGCGTCTTCCGCCTTAACCTGGCCGACCTCGTCCGCGAATGCCGCGAGCTGCGCAAGCTTGGCGTCATGGCCATCGCCCTTTTCCCGAAGCTCAGCCCCGCGCTCAAGGACGGGGAGGGGTCCGCCGCCCTTCGCGAGGACGCGCTGATCCTGCGCGCCGTAAAGGCCGTGAAGAAGGCGCTCCCGGAGATGGTGGTCATGACCGACATTGCCCTCGACCCCTATACGGTCCACGGGCACGACGGGGTCCTGACGGCCGACGGGGGGGACGTCGACAACGACAGGACGGTCGCGATCCTGTGCAAGATGGCGGTCCTCCATGCCCAGGCGGGCGTCGATTTCGTGGCGCCGAGCGACATGATGGACGGGCGGGTGGGGGCGATTCGGAAGGCCCTCGATGCGGCCGACCACGAGGGGACCGCGATCATGGCCTACACCGCAAAGTATGCCTCGGCCTACTACGGGCCCTTCCGCGACGCCGTCGGAACCTCCAAGGGCGCGGGAACGCCGATGCTCGACAAGAGCACGTACCAGCTCAATCCGGCGAACCGCCGCGAGTCGCTCGTCGAGCTCAGGCTCGACGAGGCCGAGGGAGCCGACATCATGATGGTCAAGCCCGCCGGCCTCTACCTCGACATCATCCGCCAGCTGCGACAGTCGACGAGGAAACCCATAGCGGCCTACCAGGTCTCCGGCGAGTACTCGCAGATCCACGCCGCCGCGAGGCTCGGTTGGCTCGACCTCGATCAGTGCATGAGGGAGTCCCTCGTGGCAATCAAGAGGGCCGGCGCCGACATGATCCTGACCTATTTCGCCAAGGCGATCGCCGGGAAGCTTGGCCCCTGAGAGACCTCAGAAGGCCGTCCTCGAAACATCGATCGAGTCGCCCGGCTCGAGCTTCGGATCCTGCGAGGGATTCCTCTGGGCGAGCTTGATGTCCACCTCGTACAGGACCTGGTTGCGCACGACGCCGACCTTGTCCTCCCTGGCGTAAAGCGTGAATCCGCCCGCGGCCTGGACCGCCTTTGTGGCGGTCAGGTCGGGCGTCCAGATGATGCGCCCGGGCTTCTCAACCTCGCCGCCGACGTAGACGTAGCGCTCGGTGACGCTGACCGAGATGTCGACCGAGGTGTAGATCTTCTTTGTGACGTAGGCGTCACGGATGCGCTGCGTCAGGCCTCCCGCGGTCTCTCCCGAGGCCCGGATGGTGCCGATGTAGGGCAGGCTTATGATTCCCTGGTCGTCGATCTGCACGCTGTTGGTCGAAGGGTCGGGAACTCCGATGATCGCAACGGTCAGGCTGTCGCCCTGGCGAAGCTGGGATGCCGAGGCCGCGGACGGAATGACCGGGTTGCGCCCCGTGGGCTCAACCCCGGCGCAGCCCGCAAGGATGCCCATGAGGGCCATCGCTGCTGCACGGAGCCGTTGCATGTCGGGAGGTGGACACCCCTCAGCGTTTGCCGCGCGACTTGCGTCGGGGCTTCTCCGAGTCGTCGTCCTCCGCCCCGTCCTCCTCGTCCCCGTCCTTCTTCTCGCCGTCCTCCTTCTCCTCGTCCTTCTCGTCGTCGCCGTCCTCGTCCCACTTGAGCGACTCGTCGTTCTTCAGCTTCTCCTCCTCCTCGGCGTCGAGCGTCGGCAGGTCGTCCTCCTCCTCCTCTGCGGCCTTGGAGGGCTGCTCCTCGTCCGAATCGATCCCGTCGGGCATGTAGTCGAGGATCGCGCACAGCTCGCTGAAGGTGTGCACCGCCTTGCCCTCAATGAAGTGGGTGTTCTGCTCCTCGCGGATCTCGTCCTCGACCTCGTCCACCGTGAGCTTGCTCTCGAAGTTGAACAGGTCGTTGAGGAGCTTGACCCGGCATCGGGTGAGGTGATCGAGCAGGTCCGCGTACGGACCGTTCTCCTCGTCGAGTATGTCCGGCAGCGCGAAAAGCTTTTCGTCCGATTCAAAAATGGACTCCTTGACCCGCTTCAGCCGGACCTTGCCGGAACCGAGATCCTTCTCGATTCTGAACGGGATGAACGCGGCCTCAAAGAGGTCCTGCTGGAAACCATAGTCGCGAAGGGCGTCGACCAGCTCAATCAGATGGGCGACCTGGCGCGGGTCGACGATGCTGAGCCCGTCGACATCCCAGCGCACGGGGTCGCTGGTTTCACTCACCCACCAATTGTGGTCTTCGCCGAGTCTAACGATGCACCAATCGAGTGTGGAAGTGGGCTTGGCCATGGATTCAGTTATCGATAGTAAATTTTAGCGCAGCGTGCGAGGGGGGGGGTAAATAACAAGCACAAAAACAATTTGTATTTGCGCGGGCCGGGCCGGCGCAGAAGCCTTTGGTCCAGCGATAGTTTCAGCTGCAATACTTGCGTTTTCCTTGGCGGATTTCACGCTGCCGCTACATGGGAGCATTCTACGAAAAATTAATTCGGCCCACTTTCTTCCGCCTTGAGTCGGAGCGCGCGCACGAAGTCGCGGTCCATTCGATGGTCTTTCTGGGGCGGATGGCGCCGGTCTGCCGGCTGCTCGAATCGCTTTCGCGCCTGCCGCCGCAGAGCTTTCGGCCGGTCGCGGCCTTCGGCCTGCAGTTTCCCAATTCGGTCGGCCTTGCGGCGGGCTTTGACAAGAACGGGTGCGCCTGGCCTGCCGCCGCGGCGCTCGGATTCGGGCATGTCGAGATAGGCACGGTGACCGCCTTGGCCCAGCCCGGGAATCCCTGGCCACGCGTCTTCCGCTACCCCGCGCAGGAGGCCGTGATCAACCGCATGGGCTTCAACAACCAGGGCTCGTTGGTGGTCGCGGAGAGGCTCGCGCGGCTGCCGGGCCCTGGAAAACGGCGCATACCCGTCGGCATCAACCTCGGCAAGTCGAAGGTGGCCGACCTTGAGCTCGCCGCCGAAGATTACCTCGCAAGCTTCGGCCGTCTCGCCGATTTCGCCGACTACGTCGTCCTCAATGTCTCGAGCCCGAACACGCCCGGACTGCGCAAGCTCCAGGACGCAACGCGCCTGAAGGAGCTCCTGTCCGCAATTTCCAAGGCGAACCTGACGAGAATGGGCATGAAGGGAAAATCGCGGGTCCCGGTCCTCCTGAAGATCTCTCCGGACCTTGGCTTTGCGCAGATAGACGAGGTTCTGGGGGCCATTTTCGAGCACGGCCTGGACGGGGTGGTCGCGACGAACACGACCCTCGATAGGCCGGGATTCTTTTCAAGGGTTAAGGAGGAGGGAGGGCTGAGCGGCGCTCCGCTAAACCGCCGCTCCACGGAGGTCATCCACTACATCTCCCGCGCGACGGCGGGAAGGCTCCCCATTATCGGGGTGGGAGGCATCACCGACGTTTCGAGCGCAGGCGAGAAGCTTGATGCGGGCGCGACCCTGGTGCAGGTGTACTCGGGAATGATCTACCGAGGGCCGTTTTTCGCTGCGACCCTCGCCCGGGGCCTGTCGGACCGTCAAAGGATCTGAGCGCCCCCCCTGCCGGGAGCCACCCTCAGATCACCCAGTCCTCGACATATCCGACCAGGCTTTCCTTCTTCTGCCTCGGCCTGATTACCAGGTCGTCGGCCTTGAAGTAGGCGATGCTGTTCGGGGGAATGGAGTCGAGGAGCCAGACGTTGCCGCCGACCACCGAGTTTGCGCCGATGTACGTGTCGCCGCCGAGTATTGTTGCGTGCGCGTAGATCGTCACGTTGTCGCCGATGTCGGGGTGCCGCTTCACGCCCTTAACCGGGTTTCCCTTGGCGTCGGTCTCGAACGATTTCGCGCCGAGGGTGACGCCCTGGTAAAGCTTCACGCGCGAGCCGATCGTGGCGGTCTCACCGATCACGACGCCGGTCCCGTGGTCGATGAAGAAATAAAGGCCGATCCGCGCTCCGGGATGGATGTCGATTCCGGTGCGCTCGTGGGCGAACTCGGTGATCATGCGCGGCAGGAGCGGGACGCCGAGATTGTAGAGGACGTGCGCAAAACGCTGGAGCGAGATCGCAAGCACGCACGGGTAGGCGAGGATGATCTCCTCGTAGCTCAGGGCGGCCGGGTCTCCCTGGTACGCCGCCTCGACGTCGGTGCGGATCGCCTTTCTCAACTCGGGCAGCGTGTTTAGCGCCTGGGTGGCGAGGTCGCGGGCATGGCCCTTCGGCTCCGCGTCGCGCGCGAATCGCAGGCACTTTTCAATTTCGACCCGGAGGCGTTCGCCGATCCGGGTGAGCAGGGTCTCAACCAGCGCGGGGACCTCCCTTTTTGACAGGTTCGTTTCCTCGAAATACCCGGGAAACAGGAGATGCATGCAGTCGCGCGAGACCTCATTGACCGATTCCTGGGAAGGCAGATTGACCCCGTCGAGGTGGTTGATTCCCCCGTCGGATTCATAGGAGGCGAGGAGCGCCGCTTTGATTGCGTCGAGTTTCATACGAGACGACCGCCCGGAAGGTCCTCTAGGGATGCTGGCGGGTCAAAACCCAATTTCAGGGCTGGACATCAACGCCGCCATGCCACTGATTACCCCCTCCCCGTTTTAGATGCTCGGGTGGTGGAATTGGTAGACACACACGTTTGAGGGGCGTGTGCCGTAAGGCGTGCAGGTTCGAGTCCTGTCCCGAGCACCACTTTACTCTTGGTTTTAGCCGTCGCGAAAACGGGAAACCGTATCTGTTAGTAGTTAATCTGTAACAGGTTCTGGTTCCGCCGGACGGTTTGGTGATCGGTTGTGCGAATAGGCGGACTTCACTCCCGTTGGCCGGACCTCCAGGCACCACCGGGTTGGGGCGGGCGAAGATGTGAATCCGACGCGGCGAGGCAGCCCATGAATCTCAAGGGACGATGGATGCCTTCGCATTGCAGGCCGATGGGATGCCTTCACCGCTGGAGCCACGCGGGAGATCCCCAAGCAAGGTTCGTGCGCAACTCCGACGACTCCTGGCAGGCAAACATTCGCCGGGTTTCGGGCCGAAATGGGGCGGCGATGGGATGTACCTAAATTCACGTAGAATAAGTGCTAGAGGCGGAAAATGGTCCGCCCGGTAATCCGCGAGGTACGAAACACTGCCCGTTATAAAGGAAATTTGAGCACGCCCTCAGCCACCGCGGACAGGCATCAATGAGGAACCCCCATGCCCACCATCACCCAGCAGAAGAACGGATTCACGGTCAAGGCCTACCCGGGTGACGCAAAGACGCTCCTGGCTTTCGACCTCGGCAAGGCGGCCGCCAAGAACCTGGCGGGATTCACGATCCAATGTCAGCCACCGGGATCACCGCCATTCTTTCTCCTGAATTCGCTGCAGTTCGAGGATCCCTCGAAGCAGAGCCAGGACAAGACGCAGCCCGCCACGTCCAGCATCAATGCGCCAATCCAAAAGTTCAGGTGGATTCATATTCCGGGATCCGCTCACGAAGGCACCGATCCGTCGTACGGCACGTACACCTACACGGTGACGCCGAGGTATTTCGACAAGAGCGCGTCGATGCTGCCTCTTGATAGCAACCTGTCGGTATCCGTCGCCATATGCTTGGCCCCTTTTGTGAAGGGCAGTGTCGAGGTCGGCTTCACTCGAGGTTACGTTCAGTCGGAGGCGTTTGTGCATCACTTCGGACCGAAGGCAGTGATCAGTCCGCCGGGCAAGGCACTGCAGTTCGACACCTCCCAGAACGCCGGAAAGAACGCGGCCGGGCAGACGTTCTCCTATGCCGACGAGTATGCGTGGCTGGGCTTCACCGCGCGCGAGAAGGTCTTTGGAATCCTTAACGAGGTGCTCGGGGACTCCTCGCTCAAGGTCGACGTGTTTGCCTATGATCTGAACGAACCCGACGTGGTGGGCATCCTCCTCAAGCTGGCGCGGCTGGGGAGAATCCGCGTCATTCTGGACAATGCCTCGCTTCACCACAACAAGGCAGGCACCACACCCGAGGATCAATTCCAGAAGCTCTTCGAGAAAACAGCCAAAACGCCGGCGAGCATCCTCAGGGGAAAATTCGGGCGCTACGCCCATGACAAGGTGTTCGTCGTCTCAAATGACGTCGGACCGATCAAGGTCCTCACCGGGTCGACGAACTTCTCGGTCACCGGCCTCTATGTGAATTCGAACCACGTCGTCATCTTCAACGACCCAAAGGTCGCCTCGGCGTATTCCACGGTTTTCAATGACTCGTGGAACTGCAAGGCCACCATGCAGTTCGCAAAGACCGCAGAAGCGGGAAAGGTGGAAACGTTCTCATCAAACGGAACCCCGAAGACGGACATCACCTTTTCCCCTCACGAAGCGAAGTTTGCTCTTTCAAACTTGACGGCGATGGCGGCAAGAATCGCCGCGGAGGACAAGGCCGCAAAAGGAAGCGTCCTATTCGCGGTCATGGCGGTCACGCAAGGCCAGGGGCCGGTGCTTCCGGCACTCCAGAAGGTCCATTCCAACCAAAAAATCTTCAGCTATGGCATCTCGGACGCTCCTGGAGGGACCTATGTCTATACAAGGCGAAGCAAGAACGGCGTGCTGGCGGGAGGAAAGCCCGGGCGTACCACGCTTCCCGCACCGTTCAACCAGGTGCCTGGCGTTTCCGGCCACCAGATTCACGACAAATATGTGGTCTGCGGCTTCAACAGCCCCGATCCCGTCGTTTATTGCGGCTCGTCGAACCTTGCGCTCGGCGGGGAGGAAGACAACGGGGATAACCTGATCGCAATCCACGACGGGGACGTGGCCGCAGCGTTTGCGATAGACGCCGTGGCCCTGGTGGACCATTTCAATTTCCTGGACAAGTGCGCGTCCAGCAGGAAGGCGTCGTCCGGCAAGAAGGCGCCCATTGCCAAGACGCCTTCTGCGTCCAGGGCGCAGCACGCCGTGGACTCCCATTGGTATCTTGCCGCCAGCGACGCCTGGACCCAGGGCTATTTCGACCCGGATGACCTGCACTCCGTGGATCGCGAGCTATTTTCCTAGCAGTGGGTTTCCCGCAGCCCCGCGGCCTACTTTTGCCAAGTGGTACTCAGGCCGGACCCGCGCACCTCTGAAAGAGCATCCCTCGGGATCAGACAGGCACCGGGATGCCCTGAACCGCGGTTCAACAATTGACGCGCCATGGAGCACCGGGCGCCATGGCGCATGACGTGCTCTGTTTTTGTTCCCGCCCTTTTAGGCACACTTGCAGCCTGTTGGGGTGACGGCGTTGTTTTCATCAGCAGTCCGGCGCAATAGGGCCGGCTGGAAGGAACCAATTCTCCTGGGGCACGGGGAATTCTCGATTTGGGCATTTGCCCTTTGATTGCCGTGGGATAGGATCAAACGAATGCGTAGATTTCGCCGGGTGGCTGTCGTAGTCGCCGTTCTCCTGCTTGCGATTTGCTTTGTCGTTTGGACATGGGCCCTGTTTTTGGGCGGTGCCAGCGTGGACTGGCCCGTGGCCATCGCAATCATGGCATTGGGCTACATCCCCGTGGCGATCGTCGGATTCCGGCTGCGGAATCCACTATTGCGCGCTGCTGCGATTCCAACCGCGGTTTCCGTCGGATTCTTGAGCTTCTGTTTTGTGGCGTCGGTTCTCTGCTGGATCCTCGAAGGAGCAACGCGAGCGCTTGGGATTCCGATTGAGAATCATTCGATCGGCTGCAGTGCGTTCGGCCTTGGCTTGGCCACGGCGATCTACGGTCTCGTTAACGCGGCGAGGATCCGAACCACCCGCTACACGGTGGCGCTTCAAAACCTGCCCAGCGAGTTGAAGGGAAGGACTGGGGTTTTGGTAAGCGATATTCACCTAGGAAATATCCGAAACGTGGGGTTTTCCCGCAGGGTTGCCGCGCGGGTAAAGGCCCTCAATCCCGACGTCCTCTTCATCTGCGGGGACATGTTCGACGGGGCGCTGGTCGATCTTGACGCCTGCGCGGCGCCATGGGGCGCGATAGAGGCCCCCATGGGATCATTCTTTGTTACAGGTAACCACGATGAGTTTACCGACGGCGCGAAGATCACAGAGGCTCTCGGGAGGGTGGGGATCCGAGTATTGGAGAATGAGCGGGTTACGGTTCACGGCCTTCAGGTCGTGGGGGTCCACGATGGCGTGGCCCGGGATGCTCGGGAATTCCGTGGGATTCTTGCCCGATCGCACATTGAAAGAGATCGCCCGAGCGTCCTCCTTAACCACCAGCCTTCCCATCTGTCTATACCCAATGAGTTCGGAATCTCGCTGCAACTTTCCGGGCATACACACAACGGCCAGTTCTGGCCATGGTCGCTCCTTGTCGCCCGAGTATTTGGGCCATTTGCCTACGGCCTAAATCGCTTTGGAGACCTTCAGGTGATCACGAGTTGTGGCGTCGGGACGTGGGGTCCTCCAATGCGAGTCGCAACCCGATCGGAGATCGTATTGATCGAATTCACTGCCGCCTAACAAGCGTGTCGCCATGCAATGCCCATTTCTGTGTGACTCGAACCATTCTCGATAGCCTCGTCTTTGCCAGTTAGCACTGTATCCCAAGAACGACCGTTTTCAAAACGGTCCCTTTAAGAACATTCTACCAATGAAAAATTACTCCCGCTTTCCCGAAGGCTCGCAGCCGAGCGGTCGCGGCGATGATTCCCTTCGAGGAAATCCCGAAGCACTAGGGGACTTCGTATACCTCCAGCAAGGCCGTCCCTGTCGCTCCGTTTTGCGAACTAACTACGGCCGTGTATGGGCCCGGCTTCAGCGTGACCACGAGGGCGGCATCTCCGGCATCAGCGGCCAGCGGGAAAGCGCCGACCATCGCACTGGCGCTTCCACTGTTTGTCGAATTGGCGCCGTTGGCGCTCGAAGCAACGGGTGTGCCTCCTTGGTTGTAGATAGTCAGCTGGACCCCCTGAATTGGGCTTGAGACATCGAATAGCGCGAGCCCTGAGCCAACGGCGCGTGCGAGAACCGTCTGGGCCGCGTTTCCCTCGATGACAAACCCAGCAATGAGAGGCGACGAGGGCGTGACCATACCGCGCGCCGAGATGTTGACGAAGCGTATCGGACCCTGGGTGTTGGCGCTTGGTATGCCACGCCTGACCGCCGTCTCGTCGAGAACGAACACGTCGCCGTAGGTGTCGGTCGCGACTCCTATCGGGCCGTTGAAGCGCGCCTGGATTCCGACGCCATCGACTAATGCCCGACTGCCAGCCGTACCGGCAACGGTCGTCACGACGCCGTCCGGGGTTATCTCGCGGATTGTGCCATTGAGCGAGTCCGCGACGAACAGGTTCCCCGCTGCGTCGGTCGCCAGTCCGGCTGGGTTGTAAAACAGCGCCTCTGTTCCGGCGCCGTCCGCAGAACCGTTGACCAACAATTGGCCAGCGAATGTGGTGACCGAGCCCGAGGGTGAGACCTTATAGATCGTGTCGGGATAGGGTCCGCCGAGCATGTCTGCATAGGCGTCGGGCGGCCCGCCGGAGACGAAAACATTGCCCTGCCCGTCAACTGCAATGCCTTGCAATCCAAATGTCTCGGGAATGCCGGCGATAGTTGAAACTATTCCCGACAAGTTGATTTTCCGGACGGATTCCCGTGCGCTGTCCGCCACGAAGAGATTGCCCGCCGCATCGGCCGCAATCGCGGCGGGCTCCTCGAACCGCGCCTGGCTCCCGGGTCCATCCTGGTAGCCGTACGAACCCGGGGACCCGGCAATCGTTGTCACCGCGCCTAAGGGTGTGATCTTGCGTATCGTGTTGGCCCCTCGGTCCGCCACATAGACGTTGCCGTTCGAGTCAACCGCTACGCCGGTGGGCGACATGAACTGCGCACCGGCGCCTGTTCCGTCGGAATATCCGTGGGTGCCGGACTGCCCCGCAAATGGCTGAAGAACCCCGGTCGACGATATCTTGCTGATTACCCCGTTTACAGGATCCGCAAAATAGAGGCTGCCGCCCGCGTCTACGGCGATGCCGGCAGCTGGGGCGCTGATCGTCGTCAGCCCGCTGACGATGGTCGTTACCACCAACTCCCCCGCCGATAGATGACTCGAATACAGCAAGGCGACGCATAGGAGCGGTCGCCTGAATACGGACCTCGTTGCCAGTGTGATTGGGTGCATACAAAAGGCGGTAGCTGCGCCTGCTGCTTACGAGGCGCGGATTTCCACTCAGGCATCTTGGACAATGTCGGGCCGATGCTCAATTCTTACAGCTTTCATTGGATACGCGGATTCTCGGCGGTTGGATGCACGTCAATGCGAGAATTCACGGGATTCGGGGCCCGTACCGTCGCGATGACTGAACTACCCGCGCTGGAATCCATCTGCTCATCGGGCCCGGACCGCCTGCTTGGATATTATAAGCGGGCCGTTTCAATACCCAGGGTTTTCGCCGCGAGCATCCCTGACCTCCCCTGCAATGGGCAAATCGGCATTGCCGATCCATACGACGGAGACGGGCGCCACAAAGGACCCCTTTGGGAACGCCGCGCGGATGTCTCAAAAAGGGTGGATTTTGGGTCACCAAGAGGCATATAGGCGCGAGCGCAAACATAACCCTGGGCCGGAGGGGTCGCTTGCATTTGGACGTCGGCTAAACTAGATTTCGCTCAATCCCCACGCCGATGACCTCACAAAGGGCAATCGAGTTGTTCGCCATGTTGAACTTCGCCGTCGTAGGGCTTTCGCTTGTGGTCAGACCTGTGGCTTGGGCACGCTTCTTCATCTGGATGAAGCGGGAGGGCGAGGCCGGGGCCGTGATTTATGGGCTCATGTGCGTCCTGTGGGGCTCGCTGATCGTCTCATTTCATCCGACGCGGCATGGGCCGGCCCTAATCCTACCTTCATTTGGTGCACTTCAGGTGTTCGAGGGAGTCGCATTTCTCCTGGCACCTCGTTTTGGCCTCCGGATCATGGCGCTTTTCGGCGAGGGGCGTCTCTGGCTTTTTCGGTTGCTCGGCATCATCGCGCTTGGCCTCGTTGTTTATATCTACGCCGAACTCCTGCCGACCGGAGTCTAGAAATGGGCCGAAGTCTCGCGGCGGGTTATAATTGGTCCGACAAGCCTTCGATGGGTGCTTTGGTCGGCAACCGTTACCACCTTTGGATTTTGAGCGACGGGGAATGCCCTATAATCCATCCTATGTGAAACACTTGCGAGAGTTGCGTGGTATCGCATGGTGGGCTTTAGAATAGCAGATTCCAGATGCGCCTTCTCAGCGATTGATTGTTCGGTTTTCCGTTAGGAGGGAGCTATATGGTTGAACCCTATGGTTGATGACGGCGAATTGCTCCGAAGATACGTAAGGGAAGGCTCCGAGGAGTCCTTCAGAGAAGTCGTATTGCGGCACTATGACTTGGTATACTCCGCGGCACTTCGGCAGGTGGCTGGCGACACGCATCTTGCCCAGGACGTCGCGCAAGTTGTCTTCTCGGTACTCGCCAGGAAGGCAGCGAAAGTATCCCGCCATTCGGTGCTCGTCAGTTGGCTTTATGTCACCGCGCGCATGGCCGCAGCCCAAGCCATCCGAAATGAGCGCCGCTGGAGGGCACGCGGCCTAAACGTAGAAACCATGGATGAGTCTCAAGACAACGAGACAACGAGCATCAGCTGGGAGCGTGTCCGGCTGCTCCTCGACACGGCGATGTGCGAGCTTAGGGACTCAGACCGAGAGGCCATCCTTGTACGCTTCTTTAAGGGCCGCGCATTCGAGGAAGCCGGAAGAGAGCTAGGCGTGAGTGCTGACTCGGCGCGGATGCGGGTGAACCGCGCCGTCGATCGCCTTCGCGTCCGCCTTGCAAGGCATGGAGTCACCTCGAGCGCAGCAGCTTTGGCAGAGGTTTTGGCAGAACATTCGGTTGCTGCGGCTCCGGCCGGGCTGGCAGCAGCAGCTGCTGGCGGGGCCATCTCCGGCGCGGCCGGAGCCGGAGCGCTCGGAATGGCCTCATTTATGAGCATTACTAAACTTCAGGTCGGCCTCGCGGGTACGCTCGTTGCTGCTGGTCTCACCACAGGGATCCTGATGACCCAAAAGAACAAAGAACTTGCCGCTGAGACCAGCCATCTCGCAAGGACCACGCTCAGCCTGAATTCCGCAGAGCGTGAGAATAAGCGGCTCCAGAAACTCCAAGACGCATTGGCCGGATCGGTCGAGCAGGAGAAGATCGCTGCCGCGAGCCTCCAAGCGGAAATATCCTTTGCGAGAGAGCACGCTTTGCGGGCGACCAAGCCATTGTCGGGATGGTCTGCGCCTTCAGCTGTATTGGCCTCCGCTCCAATGCGCGAGCCAGGATCCCTGGACGTCCAACCAGTAGCTATTGACCAAATGCGTCCCAAGTACCCTCCCGAATATCAAAAGACAGGCCAGACGGGCCAAGTACTTGTCGACTTCGTAGTAGGAACCGACGGAAGCGTCATCAACGCCACGGCCATCTCATCGTCGGACAAGGCGTTCGAAGCCTCAGCAGTCGAGGCGGTGAGCCAGTGGCTATTCCAGCCCGGACAAAAGGATGGCAATGTCGTCAACACCCACATGCAGGTGCCCATCGTCTACGTTCGATGAAAACGAGATCAAAGGATTGAGCCATGCGAGCGCTAATCCCACGATTACTCATTGGAGCGCTATTATTAGGGGTTTTGGGGTTCTGGATCGCATGGGAGTTTGAAACCAACGTACGTCTCTGCGCCAATATCGCGCCCTTGCGTGACAGGGCGGCGCAGATCGCCCGGGTGAGCGCCGAGAATCGGCGCCTGTTGGCAGAAGTTGCCCGGCTGAATACTCTCCGGCGCGAGCAAGCCGATGTGGTTCACTCGCTGGCCCTAAAACGTGCCGAGGCGACCGGGCAACAGGCCCCTGGTTTCAAGTCCGCCAGTGAATGGAAGAACTCAGGCAACGCGACTCCGACCCATGCCTATGAAACATATGTCTGGGCCATAGACCACGCGGACATGGGCGCACTGGCCGGCGTGCTGGCCATTACGCCCGAGCAGAAGGCCAAACTGACGGCAATTTTCTCGAGCCTACCGGATGACGCGCGCGAGACGTATGGAAGCCCGGAGATGATGTTCGCACTGCTTTACGCCAACAGGAATCCCGTGTGGTTCAGTGCCACGGATGTGTCAGGAGAAACGTCGCAATTCGGCGGCGCAGCAACGCGGCTCACTGTCGATCTCCAATACGCAGGCGGCCAGATCCGCGAACACGAAATCTATCTCGCGCGTTCCGTTGACGGGTGGAAGAAATACCTCCCCGATGAAGAGGTCGACGACACACTGTCCAGCCAGCTTGGGACAGAGGCGACCGGTTCGAAGTGAAATGGAATTAGCGCTGTCGTGTCGGGTGTCCCTGCCTGGTGGAGACCAGGCGATACAACTGAGGGGAAAGGGTGGGTTCTTGGACAAGAGTGCGGATGCCGCGAAATATATTGGCCGACTGCTTTTCTCAGATGACGGTCCCTCTGGGCCGTCGTTCGTCTCCCGGTTCCACCGCAATTGCGGTATTGGCGAAGAACGACAATCGGTCTTCTGACGTAAACCTTAAACACTTGGTTCGCGGCAGGACGAATGGAGCCACGCCCTATGCAATCGCGAGCTATAGGGACGTTGTGTATAGTCGCAAAGAAGCATGGCTACGCAAATTGGCGCACTTGTTACGCAATCCTAGGGGACGTGTCGCAAACGTTAGCAGACCCGCTAAGGGAGCGGATAGCGCGGCGACTTGCGGAACCGGAGCAACCGCCAACGGTTGTGCGCACGGGAATCGAATTCCTCATCGCTCCTTTGAATTCGGACCACAAAATGCAGGGGCTTTTTATGCACCCAGTACTCTAGAGTGCCATCAGCGTAGCAATTAAACGCTCCGTTCATTGGAAACCCTAGCCACCGTCGATTTGGATAACCTACCGCGAATTCGCTGAGGGGTATCCCCTCCACACCCATTCCAGGGCCTCGGGAAGGGTTTGCGCCTTCACATTGCGGTCCGTGTGTCCAGCGTTGAGGCAGAAGACGTACTGGTAGTGGTAGCCCTTGGCTTTGAGGACCACGGCCATTCGATTGTTAGCTTCCACCCAGTCGTGCATCCCATCGCGAAGGGTGTTCGGATTATAAAGGTCCCTGTCGCCCACCTGCAGCCAAATGCGGAGGGGCTTCCTCTCACTGTGTGGGATGAGGTGCTCGTGGTACTCCCATGCGCCGTGAGGCGTGTCGGGATCAAACGGCGACGCCTGGTTCACAAAGGTGCCGGAGTATGTGATTACGCGGTGGTAAAGGTCCGGGCGGTACCAGGCCATCGTGAACGCCGCAACACCCCCTGAGCTGCCGCCCATGGCCGCGCGTCCGTCCGGATCCTTGGTGATCACCACGCCGCAATTCGACTTAACCAGGGGAAACACTTCCGACTCGACGAATTGGGCGTATCTTCCGGACATTGTGTCGTATTCCAGCCCGCGCTCGCTGCCTTGGGCGTCTCCGCCGCCGTTCTGGATCATCACCGCCGCCAACACGGGCACGCGATGTTGGGCGATCAGGTTGTCGAGGACCGTTGGAAGGCTGTTGTCCGGGCCGTCCTGCGTCACAATCACGGGAGCGGCCGTGCCCGGGACATACTGTGCTGGAACGTAGACCGTCACAATGCGAGTGTATGCTTTGGGGTAGACGCTCACGTGGGTCAGGTCCGGCGGCATGTAGCTCGGGTCGCCGCCCGGCGGAACCTTTGTGATGCCGGGATATAACTTGCTGTCCTCGGAACGCATCGTGAAACGGCGCACTGCTCCCTTCGGGACCCCTTCAATCGGGCTCATTTCCCGAGCGCGAACGTAGTCGGGCCCGATGAGAAAGTCTCCCTCGCCATTCACAGGAGGATTCGCACCTGGAGCGCCCCGCATGACAACAGGGTCGCCCGGTTTCCACCCGCACGGAGTGAGCAACGGGGTGCCAGGCGAGTCCGGTTTCCGTATCGGCGGCTTGGGCCGTGGTTGAGGGTTGGAGCCGGATGAGGTTTGAGCCGTTGCGCCCTGGGCCAGGCAGGCAATGATCAGAGCAATTCCAATCGAGGTCGTCCTTTTCATTTTGGGCTGGGGTTTAGGGCGATTCGGAATCCTACCCGATCGGAGATAGGCCCCGCGCCAATCCCGGATCGTTCCGAAATGGACCGATTTTCCAAATTCGCCCTAGTTTTCCGCAACGTTTGCCCGAGTAACAATGACGTTAAGCGGGCTTAGCCGGCGCTCCGCAAAACGCGCCACGTAGGCATTCCATGCAAGCTCGCTCGGGAAATCCCCGCTCCGGCTCCATCCGGCGCCCAGATAATAGACGAGGGGCGCGCCAATGTCGGCCCGTGTTAAAGCGAGAAGGTTTCCCACGGGGTGCAGCCCCTCGCTTCCGGGAACAAGGCGCTTTTCCGGTGGTACCCGGGGAACGCTCGCCTCCTCCAGGGCGAAGCCCTTGATCGCGCCGGGACCCAGGACAACCGCGCAGCCGATGCTTCCGCGGTCCCGGTCCGGCGCCTGCCAGTAGGTCACCCAGCCGGACTCCGGGTTCCGCGTGGCCACGCATCGGGGGTCGGCGCGCTGCGCGATGCCGATTGCGATCTCGATCTGGGAGGGGTCGTTGCTCCAAAACGTGCTCGAAACGCGGCTCATGTTTGAGCCCGCGTCGATGCTGATCCGCTTGGTTTCGGAAATCTTTCGGCCTGCGACGTCCCAGGCGTCAAAGATGAGCTCGAACTCCGATCGGACGGGGCCCGTCGTGATGATCTTTGCCTGCCGAAAATTGCTGGATGTATAGAGCTTGCCGTCCTTCCAGACGCCTAGGCCCCCGCACCCCCGGCTTCGTCCGACCTCGTAGTCGTCGAGGCCATCGCCGTCATCCTCGTGGTAGTTTTTCCTCCTGTACCATTCGTCGACCACAAGCGCCCGGGTCCTCTTGGTCCAAACGTCTATGCCGCTGCTTATCGTGCCCTCGGCCTTGATCAGGTCCTGGCTGTAGGTCCTGTGCGCGATGCGATCGCTCTCCCATGCGACGTCGTTGAATCGCTCCGGAACCTGTCTCGCAAAGGTCTTCACGATCGGCGGGGGAGCGGCCGGAAGGCCCGCCCCAGAATCCAGGAGGTAGAACTGGCGCGTCTCGCCGGGGGCCAGGTCGACCTGGAACAGAAGCCGGTCCGGTGGCGAGCCCGGCTGGGTCGCGTAGGCCTGGCTTGCCAGAATCCGCGATGACATTCCGTCCATGACGGCGGCTCCGGAAATGGATCCGAAGGGCCTTGGATCCAGCTCAACGGTCTCCTCCTCCCGGTGGAAGGAAGTGGTGTTGGTTACCCTGACGACGGCGAGAACGCTGCCGCGGGCTCCGCTCGAGGGCTCGGCACCCAGGACAGCCATGCGGAATACCTCGCTGCCCGCCAGCAGGAACGCGCCGACGCCGTAAACCTCGGTCGAGGACTCATCGAATTTTTTTGGATCGGCGCCGATGGGCTGCACGCGGGCTAGCTTTCCATCCGGCCCGACGCAAGCGACGAGGGCCGCCCAGGCGCGCAGCACTGCCGGCTCAAACCTAGTACGGTCGAGCAGCCCCTGGTTCACCCCCCATGCGAGCGCGTAGGTGTAGAATCCCGACCCGCTCGTCTCCCGCATCGGATAGTCCCCGGGATCGAGCAGACTCGCCCGCCACAGCCCGTCCCCCTGCTGGCACGCGAGAATCGCCGAGGACATGTCGACAAGGAGCCTTTCGAATCGCGCACGGTCCGGATGGTTCGCCGGGAGGAACTGGAGGACGCGCACCAACCCGGCCATCACCCAGCCGTTCCCGCGGCTCCAGAAGATCTTCCGGCCATTGGCCTCGCGCTTGTGGAAATAGCTGCTGTCGCGGAAGAAGAGGTGCTCATCCTTGTCGTAAAGGTAGTCCGTGGTGAGCCACCAGTTCTTGACAGCAAAATCGGCGTATCGGGGGTCTCCCGTCGCGCCGTAGAGGCGCATCCAGGCCGGCGGCGCCATGAAGAGCGCATCGCACCAGGACCATTTCTCGGAGGCGACCGCGTACGGCTGCCCGAAGTCGAGGCTGCTGACGCCGGAGGGCTTCTCCAGGATCGAGTCAGAGCGGCTTCTCAACGCTTCAATCATCTTGGGTTCGCGGTAGAGCAGGTAGAGCTCGGCGTAGGTCTGCCCTATGCAGTGGTCGTCAGCGTGGTAGAATCGGGGCCCGAGCTGCCAGTGGTTCGCCTCGCCTGCGGCGACCATCGCGTCACGGTAGCGCGCATTCCCGGAGATCCCCGCGAGGGCCATGAATCCGGCGTCGCCGGCTGCCTGTGTCCAGTCGTTAGGGGCATGCTTGCTCGGATTCGAAAGCTGCCAATCCGCCACACGCTCCATGACCGAGAGGACGTCTCGCGGGCGGATCGCGGTCTGGGACGGCTGTCCATTCAGCCGCGCCGCGGCAACCAAGAGGGCTGTTGCGAACGCGAGGCCCGGGACGCCAAGACGCCTGTCCATGAAAGGAGGATTTTTTAACGGCGGCGGCGAGTCAAGCCGCTGAATCGTGAGAAACGGCGGCTGCGGGACGGATCACTGGCTGAGCAGGACGATCGGGCCCTCCGCTCTTGCCACGCCTCCCTTGCGCTCGAGGCTGACGGCAAACTTTGCAATCGAGTCCACGTGCTTGTCCGCCTTGAAGACGATGTGCGCCTCGCCGGTCACCGGATCCACGACAAACACGCCTGCATTCACGGGCGAGGGCTACTGCTTGTCGATCACCCAGAGCTGGTAATCCTTTTCAGAGGCGAAGGCGGGCAGCTCCGCGATCGCCGAGCGCACGGCAATCGCGCGGTCCGCGAGATCCACCAGGCTTTCCGCGCCGGGTGCGCCGTCGTCTCCATAGCCGAGGTCCGCTGGCATGGAGCTAACAAGGATCCGGGAGCGGTTGGCGCGGATGCGCAATCGGTCGATGGCCCGGTTTCGGGTCAGGGTCACGGCCGACGAGAAGGCGGCGCCGCGGCTGCAGTCAAATGACGCGGCGTTTTCCCAAAGCGTGAGAAACACATCGTGGACGACATCCTGCGCCTCGGCGGCGTCGTTTATTTAGGATGTGTCGCGCGGTTGCGTAAAGGGGCCGGAAAGCCGATCATAGAGCTCAGCAAGGGCGTCGCGGTCGCCGTCGGCCATCCGCCTTATGAGCGCCGCGTTCGCCCGCGCACGCTCCTGCGAGAAGGAGGTGTCGGGGACCTCGCTCATTCTGGCGGTGCGCCCGGGTTTCTCCGGGAGGCCTTCCAATCCGGTCCACCGGGACGAGAATACCGATGACGGCAGGGCGAAGGACATGTTGCAGTCTTATCCATACGCGCGGTGAGGCAGAGTGGATGCAGGTCCGCCTGCGTTTGCGAGCGAAAATCCGGCGACGCACGGTGGGGCCGTGGCCATTGAGGGTCGCCGCCCTCGGGCCGCTGTAACCCCGGCCGCGCAACGACTCCAAAAAATCCGCGAAAAAGAAAAAATTAGACTTGTCTTACATGACGAGATAACGAGGCTCCCAGCCTCATGAAAATTGCGCCGCCATCAGCCGCCCTCATGCATGTGATTTCCGCCCTGATGCTGACGGCCGGGGCGCGCGCCCAAAGCCGCGATGCGGTCGAAGAGGTCATGGAGCGCAGGGTCGAGGATTTTGGCGTTCAGGGTCAGGACGCGCGCACCGTGCTTGAGGGTGTCGGTGCGGCGTACCGGTTCCCCGTCATCGTGGACGCCGACATCCAAGGAAACGTGACGTTTGAAGTCCACAACGCGACCGTGGGCACGGTGCTGGAGGCCATCTGCCAGCCGAGGGGATGGAGCTGCGAGGTGGCTGACCGCGGATACCTCCTGGTCCGCAGGTTTGTTACGAGGATCTACCCGGTGGACTACCTGCAGATGACGCAGACCGGATCGAGCTCGGCCAGCATCAACCTAAGCGAGAGCGCCGGCGGGTCGTCGTCTTTGCCCTCGGCATCCTCGCCCGCGGGGGCGGCCGCGCCTCTCCTGGCGGGCAACCCGGCCGGGCAAGTGGGAAACCCCGCATCCGGCGCAAGCTCGAGCGGGGGGAGCTCGACTCTCAGCGTGACCCAGCAGAACGACGCGGATTTCTGGGGGCGCCTCGAGGCCGACCTGAAGGGCATGGCCGGCGAAGGCGAGACGCTGCTCGTCAACCGTTTCGCGGGCGTCGTGCAGCTGCGGGGCTCGCTTCGGACGCACGCCGTTGTCGAGGCCTACTTGCGCCGGGTGCTCCAGAGGGTGGGTCGCCAGGCGCGCATCTCCGTAAAGGTCGTCGAGGTCGACCTCAACGACCAGTCGAAGGCGGGCATCGACTGGAACGTCGCCCAGGCCTCGATCGGCCGGATCGCGAACACCGCGGTCGGCCTGTCGGGAGTGGCCACGGCCACGGCCTCGACGGCGCAGGTTGGATCGATCACCCTCAACCCCGCGACATTCAGCGGGACCATAGGGGCCGGAGGCGTCCAGGCCACGATCACTGCTCTGTCCGAGCAGGGAACGGTTCGCGTCGAGTCGAAGCCCGAGATCGCCGCGCTCAACAACCAGACCGCGTTCGTCCAGGTGAGCGAGGACCAACCGTTCTTCAGCCGGACGAGCACGACGACGATCAACGCGGGAGGGACGACCCAGGCCGGCACCCAGCCGATCGTTAATACCAATTACTCCGAGAGCACGGTCTCCTTCGGTAATGTGCTCGAAATCACCGTGCAGATTGCCGACGACCTCACGACGAAGCTCTCGCTCTCGCCCGCGATGACGGAGCTGAAGGGCACCGTCACCTCTCCCGACGGACAGGAAACGGCGCCGATAACGGATACAAAGAGGGCCCGGACGACGGTCACCGTGCGCAACCATGAAACCGCGGTTGTCGGTGGGTTCATCACTGAGACGAGCGCCGACGACAAGCGCGGAGTGCCCGTTCTCTCTGGCGTTCCCGTTTTGGGGAGCGCCTTCTCGACCACGACCAAGGCGAAAACGCGCACCGAGCTCGTCTTCCTGGTCACCGTAAACGCGGAGGAACCCCCGGCGCTCGTCCCATTCGATCCGGATCGGTCCGGCTCCGGAGGGTCCGCCACGCCTGCGCCGGATTACGGGGAGCAGGGGCATAGGGTCGAGCGCCTCGACCTATCGGGGGACGCGTCGTGACCTCCCACGCTCAAACCGGGGCCGGGGCCTCCGGCGAGCCCGAGGCGTTCCTCCTCGAGAGGATCCTCGCCACGGGAATTTCGGAGCGGCAGATTGCCGCCGCCCTGCGCTACCATCGCACGGTCGAAGGGCGCCAGCCCATCAGCCGCACCCTGGTCGAGCTGGGGCTTGCCACCGATGATTCGATGGCTCGGTGGATCGCGGACTCGCAGGGCTGGAGGTACCTCCCGCGGGAGGAACTCCGCGTCGAGGGCGATGCACACCGCAGCCTCCCTGAGGCGATTTCGCGCAGCCGCCATGCGCTCGTCATCGCCCGGGCCGGAAACCATCTGACTGTGGCCGTCGCGGACCCTTCGGTCCCCCAGTTCGAGCAGGTCCGCTACGCCCTTGACGGAAGCTCAATAGAGTGGGTGGTGTCGCCCCAGGCCGACGTCGACGCGCGAATTGCGGAGGCCTACTGCGCGAACCTCGACGTGCGCGACAACGAGGTCGAGAGGTTTGTCGAGGACATGATCCGGGAGGCGGCCCACACGCGCGGCTTGTCCGACATCCACTGCATTCCCGAGGACCGGAGCTGCGACATCCGCTGGCGGATCGACGGCGACCTGGTCCCGTGGGGAACGCTTCCCGGGACGATGAAGGAGACCGTTTCGGCCCAGCTAAAGCTCTCGTCGACCCGCGGGCCGGACGGGAAATCGCGCAGCATGGCGTCCTCCGGCGGCCTCGATGTCGCGAACCGGCTCGATGCCCAGGACGCCTCGGCCGTGAGGGAATACGGAAGCAAGCGGGTGTCCCTGCGTTATTCGGTCATTCCGGCGATCAACGGAGAAAGCATCGTGATCCGGATCCTCGACCAGAGCGCGCAGGTCGGCACCCTCGAGGACCTCGGGATGCTCGAGGATACGGCGATGCAGCTGCGGGCCGTTCTTAGGAGACCCAATGGCATCGTCCTGGTGTCGGGCCCGACCGGCCACGGAAAGAGCACGACGCTCGCTTCCGCGGTGCCCTGGCTCGACTCCCGCAACAAAAGGGTGCTTAGCGTCGAGGATCCGGTGGAGTACCGGCTTCGCACGGTCACGCAAGCGCCGGTCAGCCCGAGACTGCCTTTCGCCTCCGCGCTCAGGGCGTTCCTCAGGCACAACCCAGACATCGTGATCGTCGGCGAGATCCGCGACGGCGAAACAGCCTCGCTCGCCATGCGCCTCGCGCTCACGGGCCATCTGATCCTGACGACCGTTCACGCCAACACGGCGATCCAGGCCCTTTGCCGCCTCCTCGACCTGGGAATCGAGGCCGCCATGATAGCAGCGACGACCCGCCTCCTTCTGGCCCAGCGGCTTGTGAAGCGGCTCTGCCCCCAGTGCCGGCGGCCCCACCGAAAGTCCGATGCCCTGGCCGCCCGCTTCGGGCCGCTGGTCGAAAACGCCCGGGATGCCGGGGTCATAAGGAGGGCCGAAGGCGGAGAGTGCGCCTTCTTTGAGGCGGGCGGGGGATGCGGCGCCTGCAATCGGAGCGGGTTCTGGGGAAGGCTCGGGATCTTCGAATACCGGGAGATTCGGGGGCCCGTGGCCGAAATGCTCCTCCAGCAGAGGTCCCGCTTCGACCCGAGGGCGGCGGAGTCCGCCTTTGGAGAGGCCGTGGCCAAGGGCGATCTCGGGGCCCGGAGCATGCGCGAGGACGGGATGCTGAAGGCGGCCCTCGGGTTGACGACGCCCGAGGAGGTGTTCGGCGCAACCCTGGAGTCGGCCGAGGGCAATTGACCTTTCCACACCATGAAAAAAATGCACAACCGCAGGGCCTTCCCTGGGCGCGAGCCCCCGGCCTTCACACTGATTGAGATCCTTATCGTCGTCGCCATCATCGGCGTCCTCGCAGCCCTCCTGCTGCCGTCCCTGAACCGGGCCCTGTCGGCGGCCCATGTGAGCCGAACTGTTGCGGACCTAAAACAGCTCAGGGGATTCACGGCGGATGCGGCGAACCAGCTTGGGGGCACGCTGCCTCTCACGAAGGGCTACACGTCGGTCTCAGGCGTGGTGAATTCGGTCGTCAACCCCAACCTAGCAGGCTCGCAGCCCGCGGATTTCAACAATGCCCTGAGGCTCGACGAGGTGCTTCTCTCGGTTCCGAGCGCGAAGCTGGACCGCTATTTCGCCCCGGCATGCGGCTCGCAGGCGTTCGCCCCGTCCGGAGGGACGGGTAGCGTCGATCCACGCTACAACCTCGCTGCGGGGACGTTCTACAACGCACCCGATCAGAGGATCCTTTCGGGTTACGGCTACTCGGCGGTTTCGCGCGCCGAATGTGCGGCCGTGGACACGGCACAGACCCCGGGTACCATGGACGCAAGCGGCGGCACTAACTTCAAGATTGACGGCGTTAACAACCTCCCGCCGGGCAGGGTGGCCTATGCGATCATCAAGGGGGTGTCGGGCCCGGAGGCCTCGCAGATCGCCAATGCCATCAATACCCCCGCCTTCATGGACGACACCACGGGCTCGGCCAGCACGCCCCAGCTTCGCGGCCAGGTGGCGTATGCCGCGGCCGTTGGCGGGTTGACGGACGTGTACGTGTATCTCGGCAATTTCTGAGCGATGCAGCCAAGAATCGCCATGGTCCTGGGGCGGTTCGTCTGGACCCGCGAGCCCGGCGGCTGGAGGCGCGAGGCCCCCGACGCAGGCGGCGCCACGGCCTCGAAGGCGGTGCTTCGCCTTTCCGAGATCCTTTCGGAGCGCGGCGCGGCGAGCACGATCCTCATCTATGAGCCGAGCGGCATGGCCCACGTGGCCGTGGAGACGCCGAGGGTGAGCCGGACGGTCTTCGCCTCGCTTGCGAGGATCAGGAGCGAGCATCCGGTCGTGGCCTCCGACGGCCTGGGCTGGGGCGTTGAGGATCCCGAGCCGGTACCGGGCGGCACCTACTCGACCCTGCTGCACTACGAGCTCACACCCGGGTTGGCGTTCCTTCGGGATGCCTGCGCCTTGTCCGCGTCACGGCTGGAGGCCGCGTGGTCGGTGTACACGGCCGCCGTGGCCTGCATCAATCCGCGCGAGCGGACGCCCAAGATCGGCTGCATCCTTGTTCTCTTGCCCGGCTTTGTGGCGGTCGCCTCGTGCGCGCGCGGGAGGCGCTATTTCAAGGCTTGGACCGATCCGATGGCGGAGCGCGACTGGAAGGCGTTCACGAGCCTGATCGGTGACATCGATGCACCGAAGTCGCCCTCGATGGCCGATGCGGAACTCAGAAGGGGCGCGGTCGCCGTGATCGCCGAGGGCCCGCCCGGGGAGCATTGTCCGGTTTGGGACCAGATTGGCGCGGCGTGCAAGGTGGAATGCCTGGTCGACCTGGAGGCGGTGGCCGCGGGTGCCGCCCGGATCGCACGCGCGCACCCGGGAAACCTTGTCGAGGCCTTTCCCACCGCCCACAGCCTCGACCGTTATCTGGCCGCAATCGGTGTCGCCGGCATGGCGTCCGCCGTTGTGTTTGCGGCGGGGGCCCTGGCGGAGCGGAGCAGGCTGGCCGAGGATGCGGCCGCCGGCCGAACCCGCGCGGCGGCCCTTGAGGCGCGCCTTGACGCCTTGAACAGGAACCGGGTCGAGATGGACGCGCTCAGGAACGAGGCCCCTGAGGCAAGCGGGTGCCTGGGGCCCGGGGTGCATGAGGCCCTGCTTCGGCTGGCGTCAGCCGTACCGGAAGCGCTGACGCTGACATCGCTCGAGCTGAACGGAAATGATGCCTTCGCGCTCGAAGGCATCGCGGCGGGACCGGAGTTCAACGCCGAGGACGCCCGTTCCGCGCTCATCCGCGGTGGATTCAAACCGAGCTCCCGCGACGGATGGACCTTCGACGCCGCCTCGGGAAGGCTGAAGGTCATAGGAAAATTCGAGGAGGCGAGGCCGTGAAAAGGGGGCTCAGCTTCTCGAGGGGGGTCGCGGCGTCCGCCGCGCTCGCGTTGGCCGCAGCGGCCGCGATGTTTGGCTTGAAGTCGGCAGTGGGCTCCCGCGCGCTCGAAGCGCGCCGGATCGCGGCGCTCCTCCAGAGCGATCTCTCGGGGCGAATCGCGGCGCAGTCCGGATGCGGCGACCGGGATCTGCAGGCCCTCAGGGAGCAAGTGGGCCTTTTCCGTAGGCACCTCGGCCAGGAGGGATCGTGGGGGCGCATTGTCCAGCTGCTCGGCAAGCGCTGGACGGTCGAAGGGCGGGAGACGGAGGAGGGAAAGGGATATTCCACCGAGTCGGGAGCCTTCAGGATGCTGTCGCCGGCCGTCGCCGACTGGCCCGGGATCGTTGAGGCCGTCGGGAGCCTCGAGACCATGCCGGGCGCCGGGATCATTGAATTCCGGATGAAATCAAGCGGAAGCCGGGAACTGCGCTCACTCGACACGGTTAAGATCGTCGTGTCGGTGCGCACGCGCCGCGCCGGTGCCGAGAAGGGGGGGCCATGAGGAGGGCAATCGGGTACGCGGCCCTTGCAATCGTTGCCTGGATGCCGGGAGCATCGGCGGCGGATGCCCCCGCAAAACCTGCATCCGCGGACCCGGGGGAGACCTCCGCGGGCGCGAGTCCGGATTCGGGCGAGTCCGCGCGGCGCGCCGAGGGCCGGTATCAGGAGATGCTCAGCAAGATGCAGACCTCGGTCGAGGAGATCGCTCAGCTCTACGGCAATCCCGTGTTCCTGCAGGTATTCACGAACGACGAGGAGCGCGCAAACGAGCTCAAGCGCAGGCTCCGGGCTGCGCAGAGCGGGGAGGAGGTCCGCCGCGAAGTGGCGGAGCTCGAGAAGAAGCGAGACGAGCTGCTAAGCGACATCGCGCTCAAGAAGCGCGAATCGTCGAGGCTCGCCGAAAAGCTCGTGCGCCAGAGGGCTGCGCTCGATGCGCTGGCATCGGCCGTCGAAGAGGCGAGAAGGGCCGTGGAGGACACGGCAAAATGAGCGGCCTGCAAGACGCGGCAGAGACCGACGGGAAGGCGCGGTCTGAGGTCCTTTCGGTCAACGAGGAGGATGCACTCGCGACGCTGCGCGAAATCATCCGCCGGGTGAGGAGTTGCGGGCTTGAGCCCGGAGTGGAGGCCCTGGGGGACGAAGTGGTCCGCCTCGGCGGCCGCAGGGATACCGGCGCCGGTGATTCCTCGGCGCCCGTCCTGCGCCTCGGCGGGGTCCGGTTCTCGCTGCGTCGTGCGCGGGGAGGCTCCGTCGGGATCGAGGTCGTGTTTTTGACCGCCGACCCATGACGCCCCTCCTCCACGGCCTCGCCGTCTCCGCGCTTGCATGCGTCATCGCTCCGAGGGCGCAGGCCCAGGTGGCGTTCCTGCCGGCATCCCGCGACTCCGCTGTCTTGGGGACACTCGAATCCGCCTACCTCCCGTCGGAGGGGGACATCTGTTTTGTGGGGCCGGTGGCGGCCCCGCGCCGGTCCCCGGCACCGGGCCGGCGGGTGTTCTCGGTTGAGGCTTCGCCCGAAGCGGAGCCAAGGGGCATGCGAGCCGAGCCGGCCATTCCGGGCCCGCCGCCCATCCCGCGGAGCGCCCAGTGGCCCGACGCCGCGGGACGGATCGAAGCCGAGGATCCTGCGGCGGGGGCCGCTTCGATCCCGAATCCGTGGGAGACGCGCGCGCGACCGAGGCGTACAGGCATCGATATGGCCTTCGCCTGCGGGGGCACCATCATCGGGGGTGAGGCCGGACCCACGGCCATCGTAAACGGCAGGATTGTGAGGCGGGGCGACCCGCTGGGAGGCTTCCAGGTGAGTCTGGTCTACGAGGGGGGCGCCGTCCTCGAACGGCGCGGCGCCTATTTCGTGCTTCCCCGCGGTCGGACGACGACGATCTCCATGCGCGGCCCCTGACGCGATGCCACGCTACCGCGCACGATTTGTGGGCCGCAGCGGCCGCAGAAGCACCGTCACGCTCGATGCCGTCGACATGGCGAGCTTCTCGGAGCACCTGGAGCGGCGCCAGAGGGCCTATGTGATCGACATAAAGAGGATAGCCGGACGAAGGGGGGGCCTGGCGCGGACAAGGATCCCAGGCCCGATGCTGATCGCCGCGCTCGACTCGCTCGAGCTAATGCTGGTGAGCGGGGTGAGGGTGAACACGGCCCTCAGGACACTCGCGGAATGCGCCCCGGCCGGCGCCGCCCGAGGGCTCTGGACGGAGGTCGCCCGCCAGGTGGAGGAGACCGGCAGCTTCGGCGAGTCACTCCGGAGCTTTTCGCGGGTGTTCAACCCGTCGATGGTCGGCGTGATTCTCGCCCACGAGGCGGCGGGGCGACTGCCGGAGGGCGTCCGGCACGTGAGGGACTATGCGGAGCAGATGCTGGCGATCCGGCGCGAATCGTCGCGCGGCCTTGCCTACCCGGCCCTCGTCTGCGGAGTGGGCCTGCTGGCCTCGGCGGTACTCTGTGTTTTCACGCTTCCACGGTTCTCGAAAATGATGCGCGACATCGGGGTCGCGAGGACCAACCCCATAACGGGATTCTTCTTCGGGATGAGCGACCTGGTGGTTCGCCATCCCGCGTGTTCGGCGTTCGCCCTGGCCGCTCCCTTCCTGGTCGCATGGGCCGCCCTGCGGCCCCGCTTCCGGCCCTTCATGGATCCCATGGTTCTGCGCATCCCCCTCGTCCGGGGCGCGGTCGAGGCCCTTTCAATGGCTCGCATCTGCGTCACCTACCGGGCGCTCAGCGAATCGGGCATACGGGTCGTGGAGGCCCTTGAATCCTGCATCGGCGTCGCGGGCAACAGCGTGTATTCGAGGGCTATTGAACGCGTGGTGGCGGCCGTCCGCGACAACGCCACGGTGGGAGACGGATTCGAGTCCGCTCGCGTTTTCGCCCCCGAGGTCGTCCTCGCGGTCAGGAGCGGCGAGGGCTCGCTGCCGCTGGTTTTCGGGCGCCTGGCCGACTACTATTCCTCCGAGGCGAAGCATCGGGTCGCCCTGGCTCTCGCCATGATCGAGCCGGCGATGTTGGTGGTCGTCCTCTTCTGGGTATTCGGGGTCGCCCTTGCCGTCGTGCTGCCCGTGGTCGAGGTCATCAATGAGATCCACTAAGCCTGAGCGCGCGCGCGCGGAGTTCCTCCTCATGCTGTTGGTCGCCGTCGCGATCGTGGGAATCCTTGCGGGCATCCTCGTGCCGGTGCTGGCGAACAAGCTGGACGATGCGCAGATGCGCTCGGAGGCGGAGGCGCTCCGTTCGTTGCGCGGGGATTTCGAGGCGACGTACGATTCCGTCGACTTCAATGGCCAGAACGAGTCGTCCATAGACGGCGACGGGCTGCCGGCAGGCACCACGTTCACGACGTTTGACTTGGGAACTGGCATTGGGGCCCGGATTTTCTCGCCGGCCGTCGTCGTCGATCCGGCGGGGTGGGTGACCAAGCTCGCGATCAAGCGGGGCGTGAGTTCCTACGTGATCGGGGCCGCCTACACCGCGCTGAGCCAGAACCAGTATACGGCCATCGCCTTTAACGCCTACGGGGTTCAGCGGTGTCTCGTGATCGGTCCGACGGGCGAATCGGGCCAACAGCGCTACCTGCTAATCTCGCTCATGGTCCCCCCTTACCGGACGCTGGTCTTCCCCACGGCAGATCCCACCCAGACATTCGACTCGATCTGGGACCAGAGCTGGGAATCGACCCAGTCCGAGGCGCCGTCCCTTTGGGCCTCACTGCTCTCCGCCGACCAGTACGCCCTCTGGAACACAGCCTCCTCGAACAACCGGACCAATGCCTCGCGGCTGCTTGTGCAGCGCATCGTTCAGCCCAAGTACACGCTGACGCTCGCCAACAACAGCCAGACGGACACGGCATGGGTGGACATAGGCCCCGCCTCCAACGCGATCACGGCGGGCCCCAATTCCGGAACCGTTGTGAGCAGCTCGGTTGTGGGATTCTCGACCGGGATATTGGCGGGGCGCCTGATTGTCGTTCGGCGCGGTGCCAGTCAGGCTGCAGCCTACGAGGTCCAGAGGTTCTTTCTCTACTCGGACGTCAACCTGACGGTGCAATAGGGGCGCAACATCCGGCGCTGCGCGGGCGGCCCTTCCCGGGGTTAACATCGTTGACCCTTCAGAGCGGTAAACTAGTCTCTTTGCACCATGCAAGTTCTAGCGGTTTCCGCCCATTTAGTATGGGCCCCGCGATTCAAATGACCCCGGAGGTCGATCTTTCAGTCGGGCCCAGTCCGAAGAGGGTCCCTTTCGCGCTCTGGCTCTCGCTGCTGTCCGTGGCCCTCTACATCGGCTGGCTGGTGAGCGGCTACAACCAGGTGAAGCTGAACCTTATCCTGGGCGTGGGTTTTCTGATCTTCGGCTATTACCTGGGCTCGTGGTTTTTCTTCCAGTCCTCGCGAAGACCGGATCTTCCGAAACCGACCCGCAGGGCGCTCGCGTTGGTCGCCACCTACATGGCCGTCAACGCCACCTCGGGGATCTACCTGGTGGCCGACTACTACTTCGTCAGGGAGATGCGTTCGATATCGTTCCTTTCGACGGCGCTCTTTCTCGCGGTCTATCCCCTGATGATGGGGGTGCTCTGGCTCCTGCCTCGGGCGAAGAACCCCTCCTACGGTATCCTCCGCATTTTTTTGGACGGAGCCGCTTTCGTCATCGGTCTCGGCATTCCGCTCTGGGTCTTCTCGGTCCATCCCGAGCTGATGTCTGCGAGATCCAACGTGGCGATCGAGGTTGTCGTGCCGGCGTTCGCCTTTGTCGCCATCGTCGCGATCAACGCGGCCCTTCTCACGAGCGCCCCGGTCCCTTCGCGCGCGGCCCTCTGGATGCTGCTGGCCGGAATGGGGATCTCGACGATCGTGGACATCGTGTACGCGCTCGATACCCCCTCGGGCCTCGTCAACCTGACGAAGATAAACTGGGCCAACCTGACCAACGCCCTTTCGCTCGGCTTCATGTACGTTGCCGCCTGGAGATTCAGGGCGGACCCCATGCCCGCAAGGCGCGAGCAGCGCGCGGCCGCATTCAGTCCGATCCCGATGATCGTGCTCCTCGTCGTGGGGGCGTGGATGATCCTGATGCTTGCAAAGGGGAGATTCCAGCCGGCCGTCGCCGAGGGCGTCCTCATCGGTGTCGTTGCGCTGCTTTTGTTTCTGCTCGTGCGCGAGTTCCTCGTCCTGCGAGACAGCCTCAGGCTGTTCGAGTCCCAGGCCGTCACTGACAGCCGGGCCCGGTTCGAGGCCCTTGTGCGCCGTTCCTCCGATGTCATCATGGTGATCGATCCGTCGCGGCGGATCCTGTTTGCGAGTCCGGCGACGGCGGCCGTCCTCGGCATTGCGCCCGAGGCTGCGATTGGCGCCGACCCGCTTGCCTGGGTGCATCCTGAGGACGCAGCAAGGGGAAAGGAGTTCCTGGACACGCTTGCCCGGATTCCCAGGGGCTACTCCAGGGTCGCCTGGCGGCTGCGCCACGCGGACGGCTCGTTCCGGCACCTGGAGACCTCGGGCGGCAACCTCCTCCAGGAGCCGACCGTCGGCGGCCTTGTGCTCAACTCGCGCGACGTGACCGAGCGGGCGATGCTGGAGGAGCGCCTGCACCAGAGCATCAAGATGGATGCGATCGGCCGCCTGGCGGGCGGCATGGCCCATGATTTCAACAACCTCCTGGCGATCATCCTGAGCAACAGCGAACTGGCCCTCATGGACCTTCCCGAGGACCACCCGGTCCGGCCGCTGGTCGACGCGATCCGAGACGCCTCCATGAGGGGGGCGTCCATGACCTCGCGCCTGCGCGCATTCACGCGCCGCGACCAGGTCAATCCGCAGCTGTTCGATCCCTCGAAGTTCCTCGACGGGGTGCTCCAGTCGATGAGGCACGTCGTCGGCAGCGCGATCGCGGTCACCTCGTCGGCGGATCCCGGGATGGGGCTCGTCAGGCTGGATCCGTTCGCGCTTGAGCAGGCGCTGATCAACATGGCGAGCAATGCCCGAGACGCGCTGCCGTCCGGAGGAAGCCTCGCGATCAACCTGCATTCGAGGGCGATTGAGTCGCCGCTTGCGAGTCCCTACCTGCCCGCGCCGCCGGGGCGCTATGTCGTGGTCGAGGTGACCGACAACGGATGCGGGATGGACGAGGCGACGCTCAAGCGCCTGTTTGAACCCTTTTTCTCGACGAAGGAGCAGGCCCGCGGAACCGGCCTCGGCCTGAGCTCCGTCTTCGAAATGGTGAAGGCCTCATCCGGGGGCCTCGTGGTCAGGTCCGCCCTGGGTCGCGGCACGACGTTCGAGATATGGCTGCCCGAGGTGCAGCCCGAGGCGGAGGCCGCGGCCCCGACCCTGGAGCCCGCCGGCCGTCCCGTGACCGTGCTCCTGGTCGAGGACGAGGTTGCGGTGCGCGACGCCACCGAGCGTATCCTCGCGGCAAACGGGTACCGTGTCCTCCCGGCGGCCAATGCGGCCGAGGGCCGCGCGGTGTTCCAGCGCGCGGGGGGCAGCGTGAAGCTGCTCGTCACCGACGTCATCATGCCCGGGGAGACGGGTCCGAAGCTGGCTGCGGATCTGCTGGCGCTCAATCCGGACCTCAAGGTTCTCTATTTCTCGGGATTCGCGGGCGACGAGCTGGACGCGCTGGGGGTCGGAAAGGGCAACGCCCCTTTCCTCGTCAAACCCTTCACGTCAAGCGAACTCATCGACAGGGTCCGCCAAGCGCTTGCCGGGCCTCCCGCGCGCCCTCCGGCGCCGGGTTAGCCCCTCCCTCCGCAATTGACTAGGCGGGGATTGGGCGCTGTTTGGAGTGGAGAATGAAGACCTACTTCATGGGCATCTGCGGGACCGCGATGGGCAACGCGGCCCTGCTCGCGCGCGCCGCCGGCCACGAGGTGGTAGGATCCGACGCAAACGTGTATCCCCCCATGAGCACCGTGCTCGCCCAGGCCGGGATCCAGGTCCACGAGGGCTACGACAGCGAACGGCTCGCATCGCTAAGTCCGGACGCGGTCGTCATCGGCAACGCCATGACCCGCGGCAATCCCGAGGTCGAGTGGCTCCTGGACACGAACAGGTTCCCGTTCACCTCACTTCCCGCGATGCTGCACGACCAGGTGCTGCGCCACCGGCGCAACATCGTGATCTCCGGCACGCACGGCAAGACGACGACCACGGCGATCACGGCCCACCTCCTGCGCTCCACGGGCCGCGATCCGGGCTACCTGATCGGCGGCGTGCCCCAGGATCCCCCGACAGGCAGCCACCTCGGTTCGCCCGGCGATCCGTTCGTCATCGAGGGAGACGAGTACGACAGCGCCTTCTTCGACAAGAGAAGCAAGTTCATCCACTACGCGCCCCACATCGCCGTCTTCAACAACCTGGAGTTCGACCACGCAGACATCTTCCGGGACCTTGCGGACGTCCAGCGCACCTTCATTCATTTTTCCCGCATCATTCCGCGGAGCGGCTACGCGGTCATGAACGGCGACGACTCCAACCTGAGGGCCCTCGGAACAATGCCCTGGACCCGCGTGCTCCGGGTCGGGATGGACGAGGGGAACGACGTGAGGATTGCCGACTTCGCGGAGACCCCGTCGGGGTCGAGTTTCGCCCTTTTCTGGAGGGGCGCCCCCTGGGGCAGGGTCTGCTGGTCCCTGACGGGCACCTACAACGCACGCAATGCCGCGATGGCCGCAGCCGCGGCGGCCCTGGCGATCTCGGCCGATCGTCCTGCATCGCTCGATCTCGGGGCCTTGGGCGCCTTCCGCGGCGTGAAACGGCGTCAGGAGGTTCTCGTCGCGTCTCCCCAGCTCACCGTCGTGGAGGACTTCGGCCACCATCCGACCGCGATTTCCGAAACCCTGCGCTCCTTCAGGGCGAGGTTTCCCGCCTCTCAGCTCACGGCGGTGTTCGAGCCGAGGAGCAACACGGCGAGGATTAGGACGCTCCAGGCGGGATTTGAGCGAGCGCTGTCGCACGCCGATGACGTCTATCTGGGCGCGGTCAGCCGCGCGGGTTCCCTCCGCGAGGACGAGCGGTTCGATTCCGAGGCGGTGGCGGAAAACCTCGAGGTCCAGGGGGTGAGCGCCCGCCCGTTCTCCTCAAATTCCGAGCTTCACGATGCCCTGGCCGCGGACACGCTTCCTGCGCGCGGCAGGCCGCGGGTGGTGATCTTCTTCACAAACGGCTCGTTCGACGGGATCATAGCCCGGTACGCAGCCGCCGCAAAAGTCTGATTCGCTGTGACTTACTGCGCCTGCCTGGCGACCTTGTATTCCGCGGGATGCTGGCCCGCGGGAAGCGCAAGCAGATCGTAGTCGCGATATCCGTTGACGGTGACCGACGCAAACCGGCCGACCGGCAGCTCGCGGGGCACATAGACGCGTCCATCGATATCGGGCGCGTCCCCCTCGCCGCGGGCCACCCCGGCCTCGTCCACGAGCACCTTGAGGGTTCTTCCCACGCTCCTCGAGCTGACCGCGGCGGCGATCTCCTTCTGGAGCGCCATGACCCGGTGCCACCGGTGCTCCTTCTCCTTCGCCGGAATCTGCCCCTCCATCCTGCCCGCGCGGGTGCCCTCCTCCTGGGAATACCGGAAGACGCCGAGCCTTTCGAAGCGGGACTCGGCGATGAAATCACAGAGCTCGTCCACGTCCTTCTCGGTCTCGCCGGGAAATCCCACGATGAACGTCGTCCTCAGCGCGATTCCTGGAATTCCCTTCCGGATGCGCCTGACGAGGTCGCGGATGTAGGCTCCCGAGGTCTCGCGCTGCATCACGGTCAGCATGCGGTCGCTGATGTGCTGGAGCGGCATGTCGACGTACCGCGCAACCTTGGGGCATTCGGCAATCGTCCGGATCAGCTCGTCGCTCCAATGCGCGGGATGGGTGTAGAGGATGCGGATCCAGAAATCGCCCTCGATCGCGTTCAGCTCGCGCAAAAGCGAGGTCAGCGCGGCGCCGCGCGAGGAGTCGACGGGCGTGCGCGGACTCGGGCGCTCCTCCCAGGTGTCCATGCCGAAGAACGTGGTGTCCTGGGAGATGAGGTTGACCTCCCTTACGCCCTCCGCGACGAGCTGGCGGACCTCGGCGACCACGCTGGCGACCGTGCGGCTCCTGTGCCTCCCCCGGATCTGGGGGATGATGCAGAAGGTGCACGGGTGGTTGCAGCCCTCGGCTATCTTCACATAGGCGAAGTGGGAGGGCGTGAGCCTGAAGCGCGGGGTGTCGTAATCGGGAATGAACGTGGACCGGGCCGAGACGAAGCTGACGGGCGAGTCCTTGGCCCCCCTTTCCGCCTCAAATATCTTCTGAATGATCGGCCCGACCTGGGTGATCTGGTCGAGCCCGATGAAGGCGTCAACCTCGGGAATGGATCCCGGCAGGTCCTTGGAAAAGCGCTGGGACATGCATCCGGCGACGATCAGCTTCTGGCCCCTGCGGCGCTTGCGCAACCCCCGCTTCTCATGGACCTCGAGGATGTGGCTAATCGACTCCTCCTTTGAGGAATCGATGAAGGAGCAGGTGTTCACGATGACCACGTCCGCCTTCTCGGCATCCGGGATGACCTGCATCCCCGACTTGTGCAGATGCCCCACCATTATCTCGCTGTCCACAAGGTTCTTAGCACAGCCAAGGGAGATGAGGCTGACCTTGATCATACCGCGAGGTTGCGCAGGCCTGCTGGACCGGGCCCGGGCACAGCCTACTTCTTCTTCGCGGCAGCCGCAGCCACCTTTTTGCGCTTCAGATAAGCTGCCCGGCGTTTGCGTTTGATGATCTTGTTTAGCTGCTGGCCCATGGTGATGTGATGAGGGGAAATTGCGATCAGACCCAATCGACCCCGGCGAGTCAAGACCTAGGGCGCGGGGCCGATCCCGACCGGATGTTCGCGCCGTCCCGCTCCCAGGCGTACACGAGCGGTTTCTTGGTCTTCCCGAGCTCCTTGCATAATCCGGCGCAGTCCCGTTTCGCGGCCGACAGTTCGGCCAGACCGCCGGCGTCACAGTTGAGAAGCCGCACGTAGGGCTTGAAATGTTCGGGCCTCCCGATGACCCGGGACAAACCGCCATCGGGGGGCGTCCAGGCGCGGTCGAGCGCAAGGAACGTATAGGGGAGGCTGCGCAGGTCGATGCCGGCGCGCTGTCCGAATTTCACCCAGTTTGAATCCGCGAAGATCGCCGGGGGAGGGGGAGCGAAGTGGTGGCACCAGTGGCGTTCGTTTCCGGGCCCCAGGATGGGGCACGCATTCGCATGGGTGCAGGGCGCGACCACCCGGAACTCGTGGATCCAACGCTCCCGGACCAAACCGAGCGAGCGGCTCGTGTCGTGGGAGCCCGGCTCGGTCCAGAGGACGGCGCTCGACCTCGCTACGAGCGCGGCGATCTCTTCCAAGGCGGACGCCTCGAGCTCGTTCAGCACGTGGCTGACGACCAGGAGGCCAATCGGATCCTGGCCCCGGATGAAGTCGGGGCCCGCCGATGCGACCCCGAGTCCGGGGAAAAGGTCCCTCGCCCTCTCGCAGGCAAAATCCTCCGCGAGCGCCGAATGGTCCCAAAGCAAGAGGGACTTGAAGGAGCCCGCCCCAAATGCCCCGATGACGCGCCTTGATGCGATGCCGCTCCCGCAACCCCAGTCTAGGACCGTGCCGGTCGGCGGCGTCCAGCCCCGCATCCGAAGTTCCTCGATGACCGCATCCCATTTCCATCCGATCCGTTCGCCGAACGTCGCGTCGTAGTTCGCGAGGTCTGACGCCGAACCCCAATACGGTCCCTGTCCCGCCCTGGCTCCCAGGAACTGCTCCCGGTGCGCCATGAGACTCTTCCAGTCGAGCTCGGTCCAGTTCATGCGAGCGCAAAATCGAGCTGGCGGGCCAGGGCCTGGCGCCGGATTCCATAGAACGCGGCAAATTCGCGAATTCCCCGCGCCAGCGCGGCGCTTCCTGGCGCATGGTCCCTCACCGCCGTGATCATCGTGTTCTTGGCGGTGTGTTCCGTGGAGATGAACTCAAACACGCGGGTCCTGTAGCCGGCCCAATCGAGAAGTTGCGCCCTCAGCGCGTCGGTCACGAACTCGGCCTGGCGCTCCTCGAAAATCCCGTGCCTGAGGGCGGAAGCCAGGACGGGCGGGGCGACGATTTGGGGCCGGACCTCCTTCTGGCAGCACGGGGCGACGACCATGAGTGCGGCTCCCGCGGCCACCCCCTTTGCGAGCGCGTCATCGGTGGCCGTGTCACAGGCATGGAGTGCGATCAGGACATCGGCGGATCCGGCCTCCGTGGTCGCGATGGACCCGACCCCGAATGAGAGGCGGCCCGCCAGGCCCTGCCCGGCGGCGACGCCGTTGCAGAACTTGACAAGGTCCGCCCTCGCCTCGATCCCGTGGACCTGGGCTCGGTCCCCGAGGAGCTCGCTCGCGGCGAACGTCAGGTACCCCTTGCCGCAGCCCATGTCGAACACCTGAAGGAGGCGATCGCGGGGCAGGGGCGCCTCGTTAACCAGGTGCCCGAGGATTTCGCTGAATTTCTGGATCTGCCTGAACTTGTCCGCCATCGGCGCAAGCGGCTTGCCCCGGTCATCCGTCACCCCGAGGGCGCGCAGCCAGGGGGTCCCGGGTTCCAGCGATCGGCTCTTTCGGCGGTCATTTCCGGATGCGGCGGCCTGCCCATGGGTCGGCGCCTTCAGGCGCAGCCGCGGGCCGCCGGGTCCGGTTTCGAGCTGGGCATCCCCCGAAGTGGCGAAAAGATGGGCGTCCAGGAAATCGGAGCCGATCAATGGCTCGAGGACCCGCAGGGCTTCGTCGGTACCGTAGTTCTTCGTGATGTCCTTGGTCGCGTGGCGCCACACAAACGCGAATCTCGGACCCGCCTTCAGCGTCACGGGCCGCACGAATAGGTTGGCGAGCGTCGGGTCTGCGCCCGCCGGCTTCCCCAGGGTCAGTTTGACCAGGGAGCCCTTGCGCATGGCATCCGCCAAAAGGGCGATGAATTGCTCGCGCCCCGAAGGCTTCATAGCGAATCGCGAGGGAGGGACACCGCGGGAATGTAGAAATCAATCGGCGTCCGGCGCCACCAATTTCCGGTTCTCGCGCGCTCCTGCGCGTCGGTGAATTCATAGCGGTAGCGCACCACGCGGATGTAGCGAGGCGGGTGTTCGGGGAACGGATTGCGTGAAAAGAGCCCTGTGACCGCGGGCGCCCCCCTCAATAGTTTTTCACACAGCGTTCCTACCCAGGGGTTGCTTTCCGGCGGGCCGAGCGCCGCGAACCAAAGCTGCCAGTCGAGCCGCGGCTGGTGCGGGGCCACCCAGGGGGGCCGACGCGACAGGTCGCCGGGCTTGAAGGGCAGGGCATACTCCCGCCAATCGACTCCGTCGTCGCTTCCCTCGATTACAAGCTCGGGCCGCTCGACCGTCATCACGGCGAACAGGCCGTAGTCATTGAAGCTTCGGACGGGTCCCACCGTCTCGGCGACGAACCGAACCAGCGGGGCGCTGGCGGCCGACCGGGAGACCGCAGCGGCGGCCTCGAAAAAGGTGACCCCGACCGCAAATGCCGCGAACCATCTGACCAGTGTGGCATTTGGCATCGCCTGCCTGGGGCCCGGCGCCTCAACCCCCCAGTGCAGGCTTCGCCACCAATCGTCGTCCAGGCACGTCAGACACAGGCCAATCGTAAGAAGGTTGAAGAACGCGTAATTGCCGGTGAGCGCGATCAGGACCTGGAACGCCATGATGGCCACGACGCCGGCGTGCCTATACCTCCTCGGCGCAGGGATCAGGAGCGGGCAGGCGAGCTCGACCGCGAACATGACCGCGCACGACGCGACCTGGAACCAGGCCGGCAGCAGATTCGCATACCAGGCGAGCGGAGTCGGCAGCGGCTGGGTCTGGTAATGGAAACTTAGGGCGGTGAGGTGCCTCCATGCGGGGTCGCCGCTTGTGAGCTTGACGACGCCCGAGAGGAACATGAGGCGGAAGAGCAGCCACCATGCGAGGTAGCGCGCGAGCCGGTGCGGGTCATAGGAGGCCCCTCGCCGAAGGGTCCACGGCACGAGGAAGATCGCGATCAGGGTCGCCTCGAGGAGAAGCGCGTCCCACTGGAAGTCGAAAAAGATCTGTCCGGCCGAAACGAGAGACAGGTAGCAGGCCCACAGGAGGCCGAGGCAAAGGGCGGGCGCAACATCGAGGAATAGCAGTATCGAGAGCACGATTCCGGAGCCGCAAAGGACGCCGATGAATCGGCCCGTGCCGAAAACCCAGCATAGCGACGGCACCTCGTACCAGGCCTGGCGCCCCAGCTGCCCAAACGCCGCGGTGAGGAACTCGTTTGCCGGAAGAATGCCCGATTTTCCGATCAAACCGTCCGCCTGAACCCAGATGGATCCGATCGCGAATGCGTACGCGACCGCGAGGATCCTGATGAAAAGGCGGGTGCCCGTCGCAAACGTGGCGCCGTTTGGCGAAGCCGCTGGCCTGGAAGGACTATCCATTTTTTCGATGCTTGCTGTTAAAAAGAGCACCCCCATTAGAGGAGTTCATAAAAACAGTCGGGCGTGAAATTACGTGATTATATGTATATATATTGCTTGCGATATTCTGAATTTAGACATAGCTGCCCATAATCATGGTAACCCAACAGATAAAGGAACTCGAAGTAACTAAAGCGAAGATGGCAGCACTTGAGAAGGTGATTGCTAAGCGCCTAAAAAGGGAGCTGGCGACACTCCACATCAAGTACGGATTCGCGTCGATTGAGGAATTCGTCAGCGCGCTTCGCGGTGCTTCGGGCGGCGGCTCGCGCAAGGGACGCCGGGGTCGGCCGGTCAAGGCCACCGACAAGGTGAAGCGCCGCAAGAGGGCGGTGATCACCGAGGAGACCCGCACCAACGTGAAGAAGCTTGTTGAGACCGGCAAAACGGGCTCGCAGATCGCCAAATCGCTTGGAATCTCGCTCCCCAGCGTCCAGAATATAAAGAAGGCCCTGGGCCTGGTGAAGGCGCGGGCCTGACGGCATCGCAGTCTTGCCAGCAATGTCCGGCCCCCGCTTTGTTGGCGGGGGCCGTTCGCGTTTGGGGCCTTCTCACTATGCCCTCACACTATATTCAGGCCAACTCAGATGGGCGCCTTCACCCGGCCACCGAGCCTTCGATCGCGCCGGTCAACAGGGGGTTCCTTTACGGAGACGCAATATATGAGGTCTGGCGGACCTATCACGGGGTCATCTTCGCATGGGAGGAGCACCTGGGGCGGTTGCGCACCTCAGCAAAGGCCCTGCATATGCAACTCGACTTCACCTCCGGCCGGATCCTTGAGGAGCTTCGCCGCACAGCCGCCGAATTTCGGTCGAGGGTGCCGGGTTCGGGGGACCTTTACCTGCGCCTGCAGATTGCCCGCGGCGCCGGCGCCATCGGCCTCGACATCGCGTTGGCGGACAAGGCCAGCTACGTCATCCTCGTGCAGGCGTGCCCGGAGCTTCCGGCAGAAAAATGGCGAACCGGACTTCGCCTCTCGGTTGCAGAGTCGATCCGGCGCAATCCGGCGCTCTGCCTGAATCCCGCGTGGAAGACCGGCAATTACCTGAACAATCTTCTTTGCCTGCGCGAGGCGCGTTCGCGGGGCGCGGACGATGTGGTCATCCTCAATATGGCCGGCGAGGTGACCGAGGCCTCGGTCTCAAACATAGGATTTGTGCGGGACGGAAGGATCATCACACCCCCGCTCTCCGCCGGGATACTTGCCGGAATCACCCGTTCGCTCGTGGTGGGAGGGATTGCGGCCGCCGCCGGGATTGCGGTTGCCGAAGAGACGGTGCGGCCCGAAGACCTGGACTCCATGGACGAGTGCTTCCTGCTGTCGACGACCAAGGACGTCGTGCCCGTCGCGGAGATTGACGGCGCCCGCTACAAGGTCGGCGTGGATACGGTCTCAGCCCGCCTAAAGGCTGCGTTTGCAGCCGCTGCGCGCGAGTACGCGACAGGCCATCCCGAGCTGGCCGCCTGAACCGGGCCCCCATGCGCTTCCTCGGAATAGACCACGGGACGCGCAGGATGGGACTGGCCTACGGCGACGAGATTGGGGTTGCGACTCCGTTGCCCGCCATCACCTCGGGGGACCCTGCAAAGCAGTGGGCCGGCCTCGCCGCCGTCCTGAAGGAGCGGCGCATCACCGAGGTTGTCGTCGGCCATCCGCTCAACATGGACGGCACCGCGGGGCCAAAGGCGCGCGAAATCGAGGACTTTGCGCTAAGGATTCGGTCGGAATTCGGGCTGCCCGTGCACCTGATCGACGAGCGGCTCACGAGCTATGAGGCGGAATCCACCCTGCCGCCCTCAAAGCGCCGCGCCGCCCGGAAGACCGGCATGATCGATTCGCGGGCCGCCACGATCATTCTTCAGGATTTTCTCGACGGCAGGCTGCGCAAGGAAGACGAGCCGGAGGGCCCGGATCCATGAGACGCTGGAAATGCGTGTGCGCCTACGACGGGACCGGTTTTTCAGGCTGGCAGAGCCAGCCGAAGGGGGACTCCCTCCAGGACGCGATCGAGGCGCGCCTGTCCGCGGTCGTTGGCGTGGGGACGCGCATCCACGCCAGCGGAAGGACCGACGCGGGCGTCCACGCCCTGGGCCAGGTGTTCCACTTTGACGCGGCCTGGAGGCACGGCGCGGAGAAGCTGGCTGCGGGGCTCAGGCACAGGCTGCCGAGGGCGATACAGATCGTGTCGGTGCGCGAGGCCGCTGCGGACTTCCACGCGCGGTTCTCGGCCTCGGGAAAGATCTACGAGTACCGGATGCATCTCGGCGACGCGGACCCCTTCACCCGGCCGTACGCCTGGACGCTCCTAAAGCCGGTGGATGTCGCTGCGATGAGGGCCGCGGCCTCCGTCCTGGTGGGCCGGCACGACTTCAGGGCATTCTCCGCCTTGAACGGCGCCGAGGAGCGCGAGGCGGCCAATACGGTCAGAGACCTGCGCAGGCTGGAGGTCGTGAAGCGCGGGCGGAGCCTCCGGGTCATCGCGGAGGCGGACGGGTTCCTTTACAAGATGGTTCGGAGCCTCGTGGGCGCGCTGGTTGCCGCGGGAGAGGGGAAGCTGGGGCCGGCCGAGATCACCGCATACCTGGGGACGGGGGTTAGGACCGCGCGGGTGCAGACCGCGCCGCCGCAGGGCCTTTTCCTTCGCCGCGTATTGTACTCCCGGGCCCCGAATTCGGTTGCCACACACCCGGGCCCTTAGCACCGTTGCTGCCCGCACGCTTCATGCATTTCGACAAACCGACCTACTCGGTTCGCAAGACGACGAAGAAGAAGGGCATCCCCGAGGGCCTTTACACGAAGGACCCTGTGACCGGTGAGATCCTTTTCAACAAGGAGATCGAAGACAACCAGATGGTCGTCCCGAAGAGCGGCCACCATTTCCCGATTGGGGCGCGCGAACGCCTGGAAAAGCTCCTAGACGCGGGGTCATTTGTTGAGCTCAATACGGGCGTCGTCTCCGACGATCCGCTGAAGTTCGTGGACTCGCAGCCGTATTCCGAGCGCATTAAGCGGTATCAGCGCGAGAGCGGCCTGCCCGAGGCGGTGGTCTGCGGCACGGGAGCGATCCACGGAATCCCCGTGGCGATCGCGGTCATGGACTTCCGTTTCTGCGGAGGGGCGATGGGTTCGGCGGCGGGCGAGAAGATCACCCGGACGATCGAGGACGCCCTCACAAAGAGAATTCCGTGCGTGATCTTCAGCGCCTCAGGAGGCGCGCGCATGCAGGAGGGCATCTATTCGCTGCTGCAGATGGCCAAGACGAGCTCGGCGCTTGGCAGGCTGGCCCGGGCGGGCCTGCCTTACATCTCCGTCCTGACCCATCCGACGATGGGGGGCGTCACCGCAAGCTTCGCCACCCTGGGCGATGTCATCATCGCCGAACCCGGCGCGCTGATCGGTTTCGCCGGCGCCAGGGTCATCAAGGACACGACCAAGCAGACTCTGCCAACGGGCTTCCAGACAGCGGAATTTCTCCTCAAGCACGGCCTGGTCGACCAGATTGTCAGCAGGACGGAACTGCGCGATCGGTTGAGGGACATTCTCTCGGCGCTATACCTAAGGACGGAACCGGTCGCTGCGGGCGCCTGAACCCCACCGAAATGACGTCCGAAATGCCGCTGGCCGGCTACGCGGCCGTCCAGGACTATCTCTTTGGCCTCAAGGCGGCGGGAGTTAAGTTTGGCATCGACCGGATGCGAATCCTCTCCGGGCGGATCGGAAGCCCCGAGAAGGCGGCGCCCTGCGTCCATGTCGCCGGCACGAACGGAAAGGGCTCGGTGTCCGCGATGCTGGAGGCGATCCTCCGCGCGGCGGGAAAGCGGACCGGTCTTTACACCTCGCCGCACCTCGTGCGCCTCGGGGAGCGCGTCCAGGTCGACCGCGCGATCCTCTCCGAGGAGGAGATCACCGCCTTCGTCCGCGAGCTTCAGCCCGTGGCCGACGGGATCGCCCGAGACGGCGATCTGGGCGACCGGCCGACCTTCTTCGAATTCATGACGGCCATGGCGTTTCTCCAATTCGCGAGGAAGGCCTGTGACGTCAGCGTGATCGAGGTGGGCCTCGGCGGCCGGCTCGATGCCACGAACATCGTGGAGCCCGAGGTGAGCGTCATCACCTCGATCGGCATGGATCACTGCGAGCTGCTGGGAAACACGCTCGGGGCGATCGCGACCGAGAAGGCCGGAATAATCAAACCCGGGCGGCCGGTCGTGATCGGGCGGATGCCCGAAGAGGCGGAATTCGCCATCCGCAAGGTCGCGGCGTCAACCGGGGCCCGGGTGGCCTCGGTGAGGGAGGAGTACGGGGACAATGTCGAGGGGTACCCCCGCACAAACCTCGAGGGCGACTACCAGAGATGGAACGCGGCCACGGCCACCCTTGCCGCGGGGCTCCTGCCGCGGGAGTTTGGAGTTTCGGGGCCCGTCGTAAAGTCGGCCCTCCTCGGCGTCGATTGGCCGGGGCGCTGGCAACGAATCGAGCTCGGCGGCCGCCTGGCGATCCTCGACTCCTCCCACAATCCCGAAGGCGCGGGGGTCCTCGACTCGAACCTTGCGCACCTCCGCGCCGAGACCCGCCGGCCGATCGTCGCGATCGTCGGTGCCCTGGGCGCCATGAGGGCCGGGCCGCTGCTCGAGGTTCTCTGCAAGCACTGCCGGGAAGTGCACCTCGTGGTGCCCCGTCAGTCCCGGGCGTCGACCCACGAGGAACTGGAGGCGCTGGTGCCTCGCAGCTTCCGCGGCCGCTCCATCCGGGCGACGGTGGAGGGTCTGTTCCCCCAGCCGGACTCCTGCACGGCTGGGGGACCGGGCGACGTCGTGCTCATAACCGGGTCCATTTACCTGCTCGGCGAGGTGCTGAGCCGCCTCGAGCCGCAACGGGGCCCCGGCGAGGGAAGGCTCCAGGACTTCTGAGAGCCCGGACTTGGCGGGGCTCAGCCGAGCCTGACCAGCTCTTCGGCCGGGGGCAGGTCCTTGATGATCTGCGAGGGGCCCGGTCCGACGCCGAGGTAGCGAAGGTTCGGGAGGGCGCGCGGCCTCTGCTCGCCCGCGTAGGCGACCTCCACGATGCCTTTCAGCATTCCCCCGACGTAGCGCCTTGCGTTCGCGGGCAGATCGGCGAAGTGCCGAACGCCGGAGATGTCCTCCGCCCATCCCGGGTAGCTTTCGTAAACGGGCCTCAGGGATTTCCGGATGGCCTCGTTTCTGGGCACGTGCATGACGCGCCTGCCATCGGGGTGCTCGTACGACGTGCAGACCCGCAGGTCGCCCCTCCAGTCGCCCGACCACGTGAGCGCATCGAGCTTGTTGATCATCAGGTCCTGATAGCCGCCGTAGCGCAGGGTGTCGCCCTTCTCGACGGCGTCATACCAGCCGACCATCCGCTGGCGGCCGGTGCTCGTCCCGAACTCGAGCTTCCTCAGCTTCGCGCCCAGCGGCTCGGACTCGGCCATCTCCGTGAGAAACGTATGGGTGCCCACCTTGGTGTCGTAGGCCTTCGCCACCCCAAAGGTGTGGATCGGCTGAACGGGAATGTTCGCACTCTCGAAGAACTCCGGGGTGAATGTGTGGGAGGACGTCCCGGAGAATCCGTGGCGCTTGTCGAGCCAGTAGGCCTGGCCGAACTCACCTATGATGCTGTGGCCCCTGCGGATCTCCCCGAGCACCAGCTCGCGCACCTCGCCGATGTTCTTGCGCAGCGACGCGCCGGCCTTCCAGTACACCTCGGTCAGGCGGTCGAGATTGAGCTCGAAGGGTCGGGCTCCCCTAAACTGCGAGAAGTCGAACTCATCCGCGCCGAAAATGCCGTCGGAGATCGTCTCGGCGTTCGAGCGTTTTTCGGCTTCGGTCAGCCGGTCGAAGAAGCCGCTCCAGGTGGCGTCGCCCACCCGGTAGACGTGCTGGATCATCCGGCACGCCCGGTCCGCCCGCTGCGCAAGCTTGCGCGCGAAGAAATTGGGTCCCGCGAGGAAATCGGAGAAATGCATCTGCCAGTGGCCGGTCTCCTCGCTGTAGGCCGCCGAGATTCCCCGCCCCGTGGATCCCCGGGACTCCTCGGAGAGGACGGCGACCCGGTAGTCCTCCTCGGCGAGATCGAGGAGCCGGTGGGTGAGGTCGGAGATCATCGTGCGCTCGTCGATCAGGAGGCGCTCGAGGACGGAGTAGCCCTTCCGCTCCAGCGGGGCCGTCTCCCACAGGAATTTCCGCGGGTCGGCGACGACGCCGCTGCCGATCGCAAGGTGCGGGATCTCTCGCTCGACCACCCCGGAGGGAAGCAGGTTCAGCTTGACCCCCGCCGCCGTGTGGCCGGCATTGGCGCCGCCGTTGACCTTCATGACGACCGTCACGGGCCTGGGGGTGTTGCGAAGCTCCTCGACAATCTCGGGCACCAATCGACCCTTTCCCTCGTCTCCGAGGGAAACTCCGACATCGGCAATGAGCTGGCTGGTGAAGGGGAGTAGCGCCATGGTTCGTTCTGCAACCGAAGTCATGGACCCCTGCTGCAGAGGATTGGATTGGTCAGGCTTCGGAAGAGGGCAAGCTTCAACTGTCCCTAACTCGGGGCCCCGCCCGTCAGTTCGTCCGGGTTGACACCTCGACGACGTCGTGCGGCGCGGCCTCTTTCTGGCCCGCGGGGCTCACGCGCGCAAAGCGCGCCTTCTCGCGGAGAACCGCAAGCGTCTTGGCGCCCAGGTAACCCATCCCGCTCTGGACCCCGCTGATCAAGTTTGTGAGCACCTCGTCCACGGAACCGCTGACCTCCTTCAGGGCCTCGATCCCCTCGGCGGCCACCTTTCGCGTGTCGTCGCGATCCCTGCCGTAGCGGGCGGCGCTCCCGGCCTTCATGGCGGCAAGCGACCCCATTCCCCGGTACTGCTTATACACCTTCCCCCCGATCTCCATGATCTCGCCCGGGGCCTCGCGGCAGCCCGCCAGAACTCCGCCGCAAATCACGGCATGGGAAAGGGTGAGCGCCTTTACAATGTCGCCCGACTTCGCGATTCCGCCATCCGACAGGATCCGGACGCCCTTCCTCGAGGCGGACTGCATCGCCACGTAGAGCGCCGTGAGCTGGGGGATGCCGACGCCGGCGACGATCCGCGTCGTGCAGATCGAGCCCGGGCCCTGGCCCACCTTGACCGCGTCGGCGCCGCAGTCCGCCAGGAATTCCACGCCGGCGCCGCTCGTGACATTGCCCGCGATCAGCGTGAGCGCGGGGAACGCCTTGCGCACGAGCCTCACCACCTCGCCGACACCCGACGTGTGCCCGTGGGCCGTCGACACGGCGACCGCGTCGATGTGTTCGTCGACCAGGTTGCCGACATGGGAAAGGATGGCCTCCCGGTCGAGCTCGCCGTCCGGCGTGCGCTTCGGAGAAAGGGCTGCGCCGACGACAAGCCTGAACTGGGCGTCGCGCGCCGGCTTTCGCCGGGATTTGATCTCGCCGGTGATCCGCTCGACGTCGGACGCGGTGACCAGGCCGCGCAGGCGGCCGTCCCGGTCGACGACGAGCATCTTGTTGATGCCTATGTTGGCCGTGAAGAATCTGTCGGCAGCCTTGATCGGGTCCTTTGAAACGCCGGACTCGTCCTCGGTCTTCAGCTGGGAGCGCGGCGTCATCACTTCGGCCACCTTCTTCGCCCTGTAGCGCTCCTTGACCACGTTGCCCGAGAGCAGCCCGCAGAGGACCCCGTCCCTGTCCACCACGGGGAAGGTCGAGAACCCGTAATGCTTCTCGTCGATCATCGCCAGCACGTCGCCGATCTCCTGGGTGGGGGCCACGGTGATGGGGTCCTGGATCAGGCCGTGGATATGCCGCTTCACCCGGGCGACCTCCTTCACCTGCTGTTTCGGGGACATGTTGTAATGGATGAGCCCCATCCCGCCGTTTAGTGCCATGGCGATGGCCATCCGCATCTCGGTGACGGTGTCCATGTCGGACGAGATGATCGGAATCTGCAGGCTGAGCGAATCGGAGATTGAGGTGGACGTGTCCGCCTCCCTCGGGAGGATCTCCGAATACAGCGTGGCGAGCGTCACATCGTCGAACGTGAGCGCCGTCGGTATGTTTGCCCGGAAAAACTCGTCCGCGGGCAGGTAAAAACTGGCATCAATCGGCGACTGCGGTTTCTTGGCAACCTTGCTCATTAGTTGCCGTGATCTAAGTAGTCCGGTTGATAAGGAGCGCAACACAAATGGACTTCAGCTTCGAATACCGCCGGTACGCACTGCCGTTCCGCAGCGCCGTTCGCACGTCCCGGGGCTCGTGGGAGGTGAGGGAGGGTCTGTACCTGCGCCTGGGGCGGCCCGATGGGTCGGCGGGCTATGGTGAGGCGGCTCCGATTCCCGAGTTTGGAACGGAAACGGTCGACGAGGCCGAGGCGGCCTGCCGGAGTTTCGGCGGCCTGGTCGGAGCCTCGGTCCTCGCCGGATTGCCCCGGAGGCTGTTCTCGCTTCGAAGCGCCCTCGCGTGCGCCGTCGGGGAGCCTGCCGGGCCGCCGCGGCACAAGAGCCTCGGCGTGGCGGCGCTCCTGCCCGCCGGGCGCCAGGCCCTTCGGGTCGCGCCGGGACTGGCGGAGGGCGGGTTCAGGGTCTTTAAATGGAAGGTCGGGGTGGCAGCCGCCGCCGACGAATGGGCGCTCCTCGACGACCTGATCGGCTTGTTGCCTGTGGGATCCAGGATCCGGCTTGACGCGAACGGCGCATGGGACCGCAGGACGGCCGAGCGGTGGCTCGACCGGGCTGCCGAAAGGCCGGTCGAATTTGTCGAGCAGCCGGTTGCGCATGATTCGAAAGGGGCGGAGGATTGCCTCATGGGACTTGCGGGCGACTATCCCGTTCCGATTGCCTTGGACGAATCCACCGCGGTGGACGGGGACGTCGGGCGCTGGATCGACGCGGGCTGGCGGGGATACTTTGTCATCAAGCCCGCGCTGCTCGGCGACGTTGCCGGGGTGCTTGGACGGCTTGCCGCGGCCCATTCGAGGGTCGTCTTCTCCTCCGCGCTTGAGACGGCGATCGGGGCCCAGGCCGCCCTGCGGCTCGCATTCGCCTGGACGGGCCCCTCCTCGGCGCTTGGATTCGGCGTCTGGCCGCTCTTCGCCAACCCCGCCTTCGACGGGCCCCGGGCGTCGCCGTTCATCCGCGCGGAAGACATCGATCGGATTAACCCGGAGGACCTATGGAGCGCGGCGAAATAGCCCTGCGGCTCGGGGCGTCCCAGCCCGTCCCCCGGGGTGGGGCGGTGGTGGTGGAGGAGGGCGACGCCGCTGCGTTCATGGCCTCCTTTGCGGCCGCGGTTTCCTCGGGCGGCCATGTCTTCCTTGCAAATCCCGCGTGGCGATCCCAGGAGCGCGCCGAACTCTCGAGGCTTGTGCAGGAAGGGGCCTCCGGCGAGCGCGGATGGCTCATGATTCCGAGCGGCGGATCGGCGGGAGCGCTCAAGTTCGCGCGCCACGACGGCTGGAGCGTGGCGGCCGCGGTCGAGGGTTTTCGCGCCCATTTCGGACTCGAGCGGGTCAACGCGGTGGGCGTCCTTCCCCTGCACCACGTGAGCGGCCTCATGGCCTGGATGCGGTGCGCTCTGACCGGAGGCGTTTTCATCCCCTGGTCGTGGAAGGACATCGAGGAGGGCCGCCGGCCCGCAAGCCTTCCCGGGGACTGCTGTCTGTCGCTTGTGCCGACGCAGTTGCAGCGTCTCCTGTCCTCTGCCGAGGCGGTGGTCTGGCTCCGCCAATTCCGCTTCATCTTTGTCGGGGGCGGACCGGCCTGGGCCGGGCTCCTCGAGAACGCGGCGCGCCTCGAGCTGCCGCTTTCGCCCTGCTACGGGGCCACGGAAACCGCGGCGATGGTGGCGGCGCTCAAGCCCGAGCAGTTCCTGGCGGGGATTCGGGGGTGCGGGGCGCCGATGCCCCACGCCGCGATCGATTTTGTCGACGGCGTGGTCCGGATCGCAGGGGAGTCCCTTTTCAGGGGCTACTACCCGGCCTTGAGGGACGAACGGTCGTGGCTGACCGAGGACATGGGCGGAATCACCGCTGAGGGAAGCCTTGTCATTCTCGGCAGGAGGGACGACCTGATCGTCACGGGCGGAAGGAAAGTGTCGCCTCTGGAGGTCGAGGCCGCCCTCAGGCTGAGCGGGCAATTCGAGGACGTGGCCGTGGTCGGCATCCCCGATCCCGAATGGGGCCAGGCGGTCGTCGCCTGCCATCCGCCGGCCGATCGCGAACCCAGGATCCAGGAGATAGAGGCGGCGCTCGCGGGCCTGGCCTCCTTCAAGCGGCCCAAGCGATTCCTGGCCGTATCTCCCTGGCCCCGCAACCCGCAGGGCAAGATTGACCGGGCGAGCCTGACGAGGCTCGCAGCCGGGAGCTAATGGGACTCATCCCTTTTGCACCCATTCCGCGAGGGCCTTTGGGAGGCTCTTCCGCGCCCGGGTGCCTGAATCGATGCAGATGTGCTCCGTTCGCACGCGGGCCGCGCATTTCTCGGGAGGGCCGAGCCGCGACAGGATGTAGCGGATCTCAAAGGAGTTGTCGGACAAAGCCTTGGGCTCGACGCCAACGGTGAGCTTGTCGCCGAACGAGATGGGCCTGAGGTACTCGGCCTCGCTCTTGGCGATCGGCACCACGATCCCGTTGTCTGAAAAGAACCGCTTGAGGTCTATCCCTGCGGCGGCCAGGGACTCCTCGTAGGCCTCATGGCAAATCGCCAGGTAGTTGGCAAAGAAGACGACCCCCGCGGCGTCCGTGTCTGAAAAATGGGTGGTGCGGCTGTAGGTGAAGGGCATCGGATGGGGGGTTATGCAGAAGCGAAGGAACGAAAGGGCCCATACGCAATATCGCAGCGGAAGGCGGCTGCAGCGTCTTCCGGCGTTGAATTCGGCTGCGCGGGCGTCTGAAATGGCCCGATGACCAAGAACGAGATCGGCGACGTGCTTGCGGAGATCGGGACGCTGATGGAGCTGAAGGGCGAGAATCCGTTCAAGGTCCGGGCCTACTCGGGCGGGGCCCGGGCGATCGAGGCCCTCGAAAACGCCGAGTTTGAGAGGCTGGTGTCCGACGGGCGGATCGACTCCGTGAAGGGCATCGGCGAGGCCCTGGCGAAGAAGATCACGGAGCTGCACGCCACGGGCCGCCTCGCCTTCTTCGAGGACCTGAAGGCATCGATTGAGCCCGGGCTGGTCGAGATGCTGAAGATTCCGGGACTGGGCCCCAAGAAGATCGCCGCGCTTCGCAAGGAGCTGGGCGTCACGTCGGCCGCCCTCCTGGAGAAGGCCTGCAGGGAGGGCAGGGTGGCGGCGCTCGCGGGCTTCGGGGACAAGACCCAGGAGAAGATCCTGGCGGGAATTCGCAACCGCGAGGCCTATTCCCGCAGGCACCTGTGGTGGGAGGCCTTTGGGGTGGCCGCCCCGATTGTCGAGGGGCTGAGGGCGCTCCGGCAGGTCCGAAGGGCCGAAATCGCCGGGAGCCTCAGGCGCGGGCTGGAGACGATCGGAGACCTCGATTTCATCGTGGCCGCAAGCGAGGCCGCGCCGGTCGTCGACTGGTTCACGACGCAGCCGCGTGTCCTGGAGGTCACGGCCAAGGGCGACACCAAGGCCAGCGTGCGCTTCGAGGGCGGCATCCAGGCGGACCTCAGGATCGTGCCCGGCGAACAGTTTGCGTTCGCCCTTCACCATTTCACCGGCTCCAAGGACCACAATGTCCTCATGCGCCAGCGCGCCCTGGACCGGGGCATGAGCCTGAGCGAGTGGGGCCTCGTGCCCGCGGCCGGGGAGGGCACCGCCAAGGAAAAGGCGGGCCGCAACGAGGGCGTCGCCGCCGCGGACGAGAAGGACGTCTTTTCGGCGCTTGGGCTCAGCTTCATCCCACCCGAGCTGAGGGAGGGGATGGGCGAGATAGAGGCGGCTGAAAAAGGGGAGATCCCGAGGCTTGTCGAGCTTGGGGACCTCCGCGGGGCGTTCCACAACCACACGACGGCCTCCGACGGCAGGAGCACGCTGGCGGAAATGGCGGGGGCGGCGCAGGCGCTTGGCTGGGAATACCTCGGCATCGCGGATCATTCGAAGTCGAGCCGCCAGGCCAACGGGCTCTCCGAGGAGCGCCTCGCCCGGCAGATCGCCGAGATCGAGGCGCTCAATGCGTCGGGCCGCTTCAAGACCCGCGTCTTCACCGGCACCGAGTGCGACATCCTCCCGGACGGGAGCCTCGATTTCGACGACGCGCTCCTGGCCCGCCTGGACTACGTCGTCGCCTCGGTCCACAGCTCGTTCACGCAAGACGAGGGCGCAATGACGTCGCGGATCATCCGCGCCCTCGAAAACCCGCGCGTGACGATGCTTGGACACCTGACCGGCAGGCTCCTGCTTGAGCGCGAAGGCTACCGCGTCGATGCGGGGAAGGTGATCGATGCGGCGGTTTCCAACGGCGTGGTGATCGAGCTCAACGCCAACCCCCACCGGCTCGACATGGACTGGCGCCTCTGGAGGCGGGCCGCCGAGCGCGGCCTCGAGTGTTCGATCAACCCGGACGCGCACGACACCAAGTCCCTGGAATTTGTGCGCGCAGGGGTCAACTCCGCCCGCAAGGGATGGCTGACCCGCGAGGGCGTCGTGAACACGTTTCCGCTCGGGAAAATCGAGGCCTGGCTGGCGAAGAAGCGGAGGCGCGCGTGATCGACGTCCGGGCCCGGGGGCTTGCCAACCTTCACGCGGCGCTGATGACGCTTTTTGTCGGCGCCATCTTCTGGGCGTGGGCGTACGTGAACCTCAATTATCACGTCCCGTTCATCCACATGAACGTGTACGAGAACCTCCTGCCGTATTTCCTGTGCGTGGTGGGCGGCATGGCCCTTTCCGCCCGCGAGGTGTCGCGCCGCCTTGCGGCCCGCTTCCACCTTCCGGATTTCGGCGGCTCCGCCCGGCTGGCGTCGAGGCAGGTCGCCCTGATGGCCATGCTCCTGTTCGCAATGATGTTCGCGACCCAGGACCACAGCATCAGCCGGCTCTTCCTCGGGACCTTCCTGGTGTGGTGCTGGCTCGGGCTCGCCTTCCTGAACGCATGGGCGCCCGGCAGGCTTGCCCGTTTCGTCTTCCAGAAGGGCCACCGCCTGCCGACGGTCTTCATTGGCAAGCCCGGGTCGTTTGAAAAGGTCCGGGAATGGTCGGCCAACAAGGAGCCCCTCGGGATCTACCCCGTGGGAGTCCTCTCGCCGGAGCCCCCGCCCCCCGGTCCCGGCGGCCTCGCGGTTCCCTGGCTTGGCACATCGGCCGACCTGCCCCGGGTGCTCGAGGAGAAGCTTGTCGGCCAGGTGATCATGCTCGAATTGCCGGTCAATGACGACGAGGCGAGCCGCGTCATCACGGCCTGCCGCGACCGGGGCTGCCGATTGCTGATCCACAGCAACATCGAGGAGCGCTACTCGCAGCCGCTTGTGCCGATCACCGAGGAGGGGCGCCATTTCTACACGCTCCAGGAGGAGCCGCTCGAGGACCCGCTCAACCGCCTCGTGAAGCGCTCGTTCGACGTCGCAGTCTCCCTGCCCGTCGTCGTGCTCCTCCTGCCGCCCCTATGCGCCTGGGTGTCCCTCATGCAGCGGATTCAGGCGCCGGGACCCCTTTTCCACGCCCGGGAGCGCAGGGGAAAGCAGGGCAATACCTTCTGCATGCTCAAGTTCCGGTCGATGTACTCCGTCCGCGCCGACGAAGCCGCCGAGTCGAAGCAGGCGCTCACCGAGGACCAGCGCATCTTTCCGTTTGGACGATTCATGAGGAGGCGCAGCATCGACGAGTTTCCCCAGTTCTGGAACGTCTTCGTCGGCGAGATGAGCATCGTGGGCCCGCGCCCGTACATGCCGCTCCTCGATGAGGAGTTCCGCCAGCAGACCCAGGGCTACGGGACGCGCACCCTGGTCAAGCCGGGGATCACCGGGCTCTCGCAGAGCCTCGGCTTCAGGGGGGCCGTGCTCGAGGAGGAGATGGTGCGGCGCCGTGTGTATTGGGATGTTTACTACATCACACACTGGTCCGTGTGGATGGATCTCCAGATCACGGCCCGGACGCTTTGGCAGGTGGTCGATCCCCCGGATGCGGCCTTTTAGGCGCCTCAGAAGGTCTTCACGTACGTGGCCCCGTCCTTGTCGACGAGGGTGAGGTGGTCGGGGTCCACCTTGACGAGCCGGATCCCAAGCGTCCGGTCGATCACGTCGTTCACCTTGTAGACATGGCCGTCGATTAGGGCCTTGCTGTCCGCGCCGGCCGAGCGGACGCCCGAGACGCGGTACCCGTCCACGATTCCCTGGACCGCCTCGCTGTGGCTGAGCGGGGCTGCGGCGGCGGGCGTCCGCTCCTGGGTGCGCACTTCGATGACGGGGGAGGGCGTCGGGGACGGGGCCTGGAGCGGGGCGGGCTTTACGACGACGGCCGGAGCCGATGCGGGCGCAGGCTGCTCCAGGCGCGGGAGCGAAACGGCAACCGGGGGCGCCTGGACGACGAGCTTCGCCACCGGGGCCGGCGTGGGCGCGGCCGGGGCCGGCCTGTCCACGGCGACGGGCTTCGTCTCGGTCCTGCCCGTCATCAGGATGCCCGTGATGACGGCGGAGACAACGATCAGGGCCACCGCGGCGCCGCCGACAAGCACCACGGTCTGCGTGCGAACGGGCGCACGCTGACCGGGGTGGCGCCGGTGGCCCCCGCCCGGCATCGGCGGAACGACGTCGCCCTGTTCCTCGGCGCGCAGGCGCGCCGCCTTCTTCAGTGCATCATTTATGAGGCTCATGGTCCCCGCTCAATGGGTCAGGTTTTCCATGTCGCGGGCGGCCCGGCGCGCATCCCAAAAGTTCACCTCGTCGGATTCGCGGATGAACGCCGAGAGCATCGCCTTGTCGCAGAGATTGTTCACCACCCTCGGAATCCCCCGGCTCGCCTTGTGGATGGCTCTGAGGGCCCAGGGGGTGAACGAGGGCCTTCCCGTGCCGCCCGCAAGCGTCATGCGATGCTGGATGTAGTGGACCATGTCCCTTTGGGACAGGGGATTAAGCTCATAGTGGACCAGAATACGCTGGCGGAGCTGGCGCAGCTCCTCGCGCGCGAGGACGTCCTTAAGCTCCGGCTGACCCATGAGCACGATCTGAAGGAGCTTCTGCTTGTCGGTCTCCAGGTTGGAGAGAAGCCGGATCTGCTCGAGGACCTCGAAGGAGAGGTTCTGGGCCTCGTCGATGATCAGGACGATGTCGCGGCCGCGGTGGATCCTTTCGAGCAGCACGCGGTTCATCTGCGAGACAAGGTCCACCTGGCTGCGCGCCAGCTTGGTCTCGCCAAGCTCGACCAGGATGGCCTTGAGCATCTGCGTCTCCGTCACGCGGGGATTGAGGATCAGGGCCGTGTCGAAACGCACCGGATCTAGCTCGTTCAGGAACCGGCGGCAAAGCGTCGTCTTTCCGCATCCGACCTCGCCAATGAGGACGATGAATCCCTTTCGCTCGCGGACTCCAAACTTGAGGTGCTGGAGGGCTTCCTGGTGGGTGGGGCTAAGAAAGAGGAATTTCGGATCAGGAGTGATATTGAACGGCATCTCCGTGAACCCGTAGAAGCTCTGATACATATTCGAAACGATTAAGCCGGGACCCGTCTGAAAACGCACGCCTAAACCCGCGCCCGGTTCGGGCGCTCAAAAAGAATTGCGAACCCGTGATGGGGCGCTGTTTATCGACGTCAACTATCCGTGAATTCCAGGCGCGTAATCCTGAGCCTTTACCTGCTTCTGTTTGCCGGCCTCGGCATCACCGGAGGGTATCTGTTCGTGGACGCGCACGCCGAATACCGGCGCCTCGAGCAGGTCGAGGACCTGAACCGCAGCAAGCTCGAGGAGGCGCAGGAACGCCTGCGCAACCAGGAGCGGATCCTCGATCGGCTGCGCAACGACCCGGCGTTCGTCGACCGGATCATCCGCAAGAAACTGGGGTACGCGAAGCCCGACGAGTTCATTTTCCGTTTTGAGGATTGAATGACCCAGATCGCCGCATGATCCCCGACCCCAGCGCCCTCATTGAAGCCTTCCGCCGAGCCGGCCAGGGCCAGGTATTCGCGTTCTACGAGCAGCTTTCGGCGGCGGCCAAGGCGGGCCTCGTCGCGGAGGCCTCGGAGATAGACCTGGCGGAGCTGGACCGGCTTGTCCGAACGCTCGTATCCGGCGGGACCGCGCGGGCTGTGGACCTCGAGGGCCTTGCGCCGGCGCCCTACGAGCGCCTTCCCGGGCGCGGCGGGGACGCGGCCTCCTGGAGGGATGCATGGGCGGCCGGCGAAGGGGCGCTCAGGGCGGGGCGGGTGGCGGCGTTCACGGTCGCCGGAGGGCAGGGGACCCGCCTTGGCTACGATGGTCCGAAGGGGACGTTCCCGGTGACCCCGGTCAGGCACCGTTCGCTCTTCCAGGTCTTCGCGGAGAAACTGACGGCCGCGGGCAGGCGCTTTGGGCGCCCGCTTCACTGGTTCATCATGACCAGCCACCAGAACCACGCGGCGACGGAGGCCTTCTTCGCGGAGAACCGGCACTTCGGCCTGGACCGCTCGAGGGTCCATTTCTTCCGGCAGGGCCGGATGCCCGCGGTCGACTATTCCGGCAAGATTCTCCTGGCCTCCAAGGGCTCCGTGGCGCTTTCCCCGGACGGGCACGGCGGCTCGCTCCGGGCGCTGGCGCGCAGCGGCGCCCTGGACCTCATGGCCGGCGAGGGGATCGACACGCTGAGCTATTTCCAGGTCGACAACCCCCTCGTGCGCTGCGTCGACCCGGCGTTCATCGGCTGGCATGTCCTCCGCCGGTCGGATATGTCGAGCAAGACCGTGCCGAAGGCCTATCCCGAGGAGAAGCTCGGGCATTTCTGCGTCCAGCGGGGCAATCTCGTGGTGATCGAGTACTCGGATCTGCCGCTCGCGCTCCAAAGGGAAACGGACCCCGCGACCGGGCGCCTGCGCTACGAGGCGGGAAGCATCGCGATTCACGTCATCGACAGGGAGTTCATCCGCAGGATGGCGCAGGGCGCAGGCGCGCTGCCCTTCCACAGGGCCGACAAGAAGATCGCGACCGTGGACGCCGGCGGGGCCGACGTGAGGCCCGCCAAGGCGAACGGGGTCAAGTTCGAGCTTTTCGTCTTCGACGCGCTGCCGTCGGCGGCCAGGGCCGTCGTCATCGAAACGTCGAGGGCCGATGATTTCTCGCCGGTGAAGAACGCGGAGGGCGTCGACTCGCCGGCCACGTGCCGCGCCGATCAGCTCCGGCAGTTCACCCGGTGGCTCCGCGCGGCGGGGGCCGTCGTGCCGGCGGATTCGTCGGGGCTGCCGGATTTCTCCCTAGAGGTTTCGCCGCTATTCGGGTATGACGAGGACTCTTTCAAGGAGAATTGGTCCCGTCTTTCGCGAAAGCCCGAAATTGCGGACGGCCTTTGCCTAGAAGATCCCACGACATGACCCAGTCCGAACAAATCCAAGCCGCGGTGAAGGCGGGCAGCCTGATGCCCTCGGCGGCCGCCAACATCAGCGCCTACCTTGCCGCGAATCTGCCCGCATGGGCCCAGTCCAGCATCGGCGAGCTCGTCGGAAAGGGATCCTGGGGCGAGTTGAACGACCGCTTCTACCGCGAGCTCGAATTCGGCACCGGCGGCATCCGGGGCAGAACCATAGCGAACGAGGCCACCCTGGCCGAGACCGGCACCCCGGGCCATTACGGGGTCCCCGAGCACGCGGCCGTGGGCAGCAACATGCTCAACGACGTGACGCTCGCCCGCGCGGTGATCGGGCTCTTTCACTACACCCGGGGTTATTTGGAAGGGAGCGGGGACAAGGCAAAGCCGAGGCTCGTGATCGCCCACGACGTCCGTTTCTTCTCCCGGCATTTCTGCGAGCTCGCCGCCTCCGTCTGGTCGCGTCTCGGAGGAGAGGCCTTCATTTTCGACGGTCCCAGGCCGACCCCGCAGCTGAGCTTTTCGGTCCGCCACCTGAAGGCCCACACGGGCGTCGTCATCACGGCCAGTCACAACCCGCCCCATGACAACGGGTTCAAGGCCTATTTTGTCGACGGCGGGCAGGTGGTTCCCCCGCACGACAAGGGTATCGTGGCAAAAGTCGTGGCGGTGCCGCTCAGGGCGGTCTCGGACTACCTGCAGAAGGACCTGACCGGTGTCACGACGCTCGGGCGCGAGATCGATGACGCCTACCTCTCCGTCGCCTCCTCCGCGGTCGTCGACGCCGCGATGCTGAGGAAGTCGGGTCTGCGCGTCGTCTATACGAACCTGCACGGCACGGGAGCCATCCATACCGTGCCGCTCCTGATCCATGCCGGCTGCAACGTGATCGAGGTCACCGAGCAGCTGGAGTTCGATCCCCGGTTTCCCACGGTCAAGTCGCCCAACCCGGAGAACGCGGAGGCGCTCTCAATTGCAGTCAGGGTGGCGGACGCAAGGAAGTGCGCCGTGGTGATGGCGACCGATCCGGACTGCGACCGGATGGGGGTGGCCGTGCGGGGTCCGTCGGGAAAGATGGAGCTGCTGACCGGCAACCAGATCGGCTCCCTCATTGCGGAATACCGCCTCCTCAAGTACAAGGAACTCGGATGGATCCCCGAGGCAGGCTCGCAGAAAGCCTGCATCATCAAGACCTTCGTCACGACCGAGCTTCAGGAGGCGATCGGCCGGGGGCACGGGGTCAAGGTGATCGACACCCTGACGGGATTCAAATGGATCGCGGCCAAGATCCACGGCTATGAGGAGCGCCTGAAGAAGGCCATGGGGCCCGGATGGAATTACGACGCGACGCCGTTTCTCGAGCGGGCCCGCCTGCTCCAGGAGCACAGCTCCTTCTACGTATTCGGGACGGAGGAGAGCTACGGCTACCTGCCGAACGACTACGTGCGCGACAAGGACGGGAACGCCGCCTGCCTCATGTTTTCCGAGCTCTGCGCCTGGGTGGCGGGGCAGGGGATCACGGTGCCGGAATACCTCGACAGGCTCTACCTGAAGTACGGCTTCTTCCTCGAGGACACGATCAACATCTACTACGAAGGGGCGAGCGGCAGCGCCAGGATCAAGCGCATCCTCGACACCTACCGCAGCGCGCGGCCGGTCGCCTTCGGCGATGTGAAGGTGGTGGGCTTCCGGGACTTTGGAAGGGAGCGGTTCGTGGACGCCGACGGGGAGGAGATCCCGAAGCAGGACCTCTACATCGTGAAGCTGTCGAACGGCTACCGGTTTGCCGCTCGGGGCAGCGGAACCGAGCCCAAGATGAAATTCTACCTGTTCGCCTCCGACAGGGTCGGGGGCTCCTCGGACCTTCCCGCGGTGAAGGGCCGGGTCAGGGCGGAGCTCAACCGCCTGAAGGGGCTGATCGAGGCCGACGCGCGCGCGCGGGCCGAGGGTTGAACCCGGAAGGCTATCCCCATGCCCAACATCCCTGGTCTTCGAAGCCCCTACGCAAAGGTCGGTCGAATCGTGTATTTCGGTCGGATGCTCGACAAGGCGCGCCTTCACGCCGAGGGCAAGCTCCCGGCCGACTACATTCCAAACCTCGGCGACAGCAAGTCCGGCATGTTCGACGCCCGCTGCTGCCGGTTCCTGGGCGTCCCTTATGAGGAGATCCGGCGCCGGGCGCTCGAGGGCGGCAGCGATGAATCCATCCTAGAGTGGGCGGAGCGCACGGGAGGCCGCCGCTCGGACGACGACTGCGTCGTCTGGAACGGATTCATGATGAAGCGCGGGTGGCACGATCCCGCCGCGAATGTCCAGTTCCTTCAGAAGCGGGTGAGGGAGTCTGGCCTCGAGGGCAGGCAGATCGAGACCTACTTCGACTACATCGACTTTGACGAGGGCCGCGACCCCATCGCGGCCAGGGCCTGGGAGTCCGCCTAGGTCAAATCAGGAGGAGGGCCGGCTTCTCGAGAAGGCTGCGCAGGGCCCCGAGGTACAGGGCTCCGACGGCCCCGTCGACCACGCGGTGGTCGGCGGAGAGGGTGAGCGCCATGCGCTGGCCGATCACAATCTGGCCCTCCCTGACGACCGGCTTCTGCACGGTCGTCCCCACCGCTAGGATCGCGGCGTTCGGGGGATTGATGATGGCGCTGAACCTCTCGATGCCCATCATGCCCAGATTCGAGACGCAGAAGGTGCCGCCCGTGAACTCCGCGGGCGCGAGCTTCTTGTCCTTCGCCCGCTTTCCAAGGGCCTTGGCCTCGGCGCTGATGGCGAAGATTGTCTTCAGGTGCGCGTCGCGGATCACCGGCGTAATGAGGCCGTCGTCGATCGCCACGGCGAACGACACATGGGCGGCCGGATGCTGCCTCACCGCCGTCCCTTCCCACGAGCAGTTGACCGCGGGCACCCGGCGAAGGGCCTCCGCGGAGGCCTTCAGGACGAAGTCGTTGACGGAGAGCTTCACACCCTCCTTCTCCAGGGCGTCGTTCAGCTGCACGCGGAGCTCGAGAAGCGGTCCGGCGTCGATCTCTATGTCCAGGTAGAAATGCGGGATCTGGGACTTCGATTCCACGAGCCGGCGCGCGATGGTGCCCCTCATGTTGGAAACCGGGACCAGGCGTTCCTCCTGGATCGGGCCCTTGGCGAAGCTTGCGGCCGCGGCGGGAGCCGAGGCCGGCGAAGGGCCGCCGGCCTTTTGCGAGAGCACGTCGGCCCGCAGGATTCGCCCGCCCGGGCCGCTTCCCGTGATTCGGGCGAGGTCCAGGCCCTTCTCGGCCGCCAATTTCCGCGCAAGCGGCGAAACCTTGATTCGCCCCCCGGAAGGGGCCGGCGCGGCGGCCGCCGGGCGGGCCTCTGGCGCGGGTGCGGCGACCGGGGCCGGAGTTGGGGCCTGGGCGGCCACCGGAGCGGGAGCGGGGGCCGCCGGGGCGGCCGCGGGAACCTCGACCTTCTCGCCCGGCTTGCCGATTGCGCAAAGGGCGGCGCCCAGCGGCACCTGCGAACCCGCCGGCACGAACACCGCCAGGAGCGTGCCATCGAAGAAACTCTCGAGTTCCATCGTGGCCTTGTCGGTCTCGACCTCGGCGAGCATGTCGCCCGTCTGGACGGTGTCGCCTTCCTTCTTCAGCCACTTCACGAGCGTCCCCACGGTCATGGTGTCGCTCAGCTTCGGCATTTCGATGATGGTGGCCATAGGGGAGCGGGTTGAGTTTTTAGGCGTCCATGGCCTCGACGGAGGCCTTGACGATTCTCTGGGTATTGGGGAGCTGCTCCACCTCGACGGGCGGGCTGTAGATGGCGGGGGCGTCGACGGTCGAAAGCCTGGAGATCGGCGCGTCGAGCTCATCGAACGCCTCCTTCTGGATCATGTACGCGAGCTGGGCGCCCACGCCGCAGAAAGGCTTCTGCTCCTCGACGACCAGGACGCGGTGCGTCCGGGCGACCGAGGCGAGGACGGTGTCGATGTCGAGGGGCCGGATGGACCGCAGGTCCACGACCTCGACCGACAGGTTGTGCTCCTTTTGGAGCACGTTGGCGGCCTCGAGCGACTGGATGACGGCCCGGCCGTAGCTCACGATCGTCAGGTCCGTGCCCTTTCGCTTGATGTCGGCCTTCCCGAGCGGGACCAGGTAGTCGTCCTCCGGAACCTCGCCCTTGTCCCCGTAAAGCACCGTGTTTTCCAGGTACATGACCGGGTCGTTGTCGCGGATCGCCGATTTCAGGAGCCCCTTTGCGTCGAACGGCGTCGACGGGACGACGACCTTGATGCCGGAGTGGTTCGCAAGCACGTTCTCCGGCGTGTGAGAGTGGGTGGCGCCGACGTTCGTCCCGCCGTTCGCCGGCCCGCGGATCACGATCGGGCAGTGGATCTGGCCGCCGGACATGTAGCGCACATTTGCGGCGTTGTTCAGGATCTGGTCGAATGCGACCGAGTAGAAGGACCAGAACATCAGCTCGATGACGGGCCTGATCCCCAGCATCGAGGCGCCCACGCCCATCCCGATGAATCCGGCCTCGCTGATCGGAGTATCGACGATTCGCTTGGGTCCAAACTTCGCCAACAGCCCCTCGGTCACCTTGTAGGCGCCGTTGAACTGCGCGACTTCCTCGCCGAGCACGACGACATTGGGATCCCTTGTCAGCTCCTCTGCGAGGGCCTGGCGGATCGCTTCGCGGTATTGGAGTACGGGCATTGATTAATTGAAGAAGAGCCGGCCTTCGGATTTTCGCTCGCTCGGGTTGTCGGTCTCCCAATAGACGTCCTTTTGGAGGTCGGAGACGGCCGGGTAGGGGCTCGCTTCCGCGAATTCGGCCGCGGTCTCGGCCTCGGCGCGCGCCTCGGCGTCGATCTTCTCGACCTGCGCCGCATCGAGCACCGCTTCGCCCAGAAGCTGGCTTTGAAAGACCTGTATCGGATCCTTCGTCCTGCGGTATTCCTCAACCTCGGCCTTTGCCCTGTAGGTGTTGTCCGGGTCGGCCACCGAGTGGCCCCGGTAGCGGTAGGTGCGGATTTCGACCACGGCCGGCTTGCTCTTCATCCGCGCCTCCTCGAGGTGCTTCGCCATGAAGGCGCGAACCTCGTAGAGGTCGTGGCCGTCGCAGACGCCCCACGCCATCCCGTAGCCCTCGGCTCGGCGCGCAAGGTCGCCCGCGGACGAGCGGGCCTGGCTGGTCCCCATGGAATAGCCGTTGTTTTCGATGACAAAAATGACCGGAAGATCCCAGAGCGCTGCCAGGTTGTAGGCTTCGTGCACCGCCCCCTGGTTCACCGCTCCGTCGCCCATGAACGTCATGCAGGCTCCCTGGAGCCCAAGGTACTTAAGCCCGTAGGCGAGGCCGGTGCCGAGCGGCACCTGCCCCCCCACGATGCCGTGTCCGCCCCAATAGTTGCGCGCGGGATCGAAGAAATGCATCGAGCCGCCCTTGCCCTTTGAACAGCCCGTAGCCTTTCCATAAAGCTCAGCCATCAAGGGGTTAAGCTCCATCCCGACCGCGATGGCGTGGCCGTGGTCCCGGTACGCCGTTATGACATGATCATGCTTGCCCATCAGCGAGCAACAACCCACAGCCACCGCCTCCTGGCCGATGTAAAGGTGCAGGAAACCGCCTATTTTCTTGGCCTGATAGGCGCGGAGGCTGCGCTCCTCGAACCGCCTGATGCGCACCATCAGGCGATAGAGGGAAATTTTATTATCTACTGATAAAGAAGCGTTTACGTCAGCCCCAGAATAGCTTGATTTAGCGGCCCCGGAGGCACTGCGGTCTTCGGCGGTAGCGGTTGATTTCTTGCTCACAGTGAGTGGAAACGGTGAGCTTCCAGCGTGATAGGTCGAAAATCAAGCAATCAAGCTCGGTTTTTCAAGGACGAGCCGGCGTGATTTCTTCGACCTCAACCCTTACCGGCTGGCCCGGCTGGCAGTCGGCCTTTAGGGCGACAAATCGGTCGCGGTACCGGTCATAGGTCGGCCAAAGCGCAGCCCGGTCGGTTTCCGGTATGGAAAGGCTGTCGATCGCCGTCCTGGAGAAGAAGCCGAACCGGCCCTCGGAAATGTCCTTGGGCAGCGCGGGAATCGGCCTACGGCAGCGGAAGAGGAACATGAGCCAGTGGGTCTCGCCCTCGTAGGCCTTTTCGGCGATGACCGAGAACAGGTGAAGGTCCGACGCGAGGATCTCAAAGCCGGTCTCCTCGCGGGTCTCGCGCACGGCGCATTCAAAGGGGGACTCTCCAGTCGCCATTTCGAGCTTTCCGCCGATCGGGCTCCAGATTCCCTTGTTCGGGGGCTTGGACCTGAGCAGGAGCAGGTGCTCTCCGGCGCCGTTCTCCAGGAAAACGAGTACCGCGATCCTGTAGGGTAGGTCCTTGTGGGCGGGCATCGTGCGGGAAGGGACTACCTTGGCGAACCATGCGGCTACCAGATGGTAGAGATCTCTGAAGAGGCACCAATGTTCGCGTCCCTTGTAATGAGAGGCAACCGATGGATCTTCGCGGTGGCTGTGATGATCCTATCAAATTGATCGCCGTGAGGGAGGGCCAGCTCTGGCGCGGCTATGGCGATCTCCAAAGTAATGGGAATCACGGTCACGTAATTGAGCATGCTCCCAAGGATGGTCGCCGGAGACCCCTTGAACGCGATCCGTCCGGAATGAAGCAGGAGACCAATTTCTTGGAGAGTCACGTCAGCGATAGCCAGTTGCTCGTAAGGCGTAGTGCTGATCGCACGCAAGGCCTTGTTGCTCAAGCGCTCCTCATCTGTGGCGGCCCAAAGAAAGGCGTGTGTATCTAGTAGGTATTTGAGACGAGCCATCACAGTGAGGGCTTCCAGCTTTCGTTCTGGAGTGTCGGCTTCGTTAGGTCATCTCGGAACTCGATCTTTCCCTTCGCAGAGCCAACCAAGGACTTTCGGGGCACCGCGGCGGTGAAGAGGAATTCGCATTCCTTGTCCTGGACGCGGACTGTCTCACCCTTGCGGGCCTTGGCTTTGTAAGAGGTAAAAGAGCGAAGGAAATTACGAGTATTTGTTACCATACTTTGAATGTGTCTGACAGTCTGCAGTTTGTCAAGCATTGCGATGTGCCCCGGAGGACAAACTCGGCGCATTCGGCTTGATATACCTATATCGGCTATGTATCGTGCTTCTATGATTAGAAAGGAACTGGTCGCTGCGTCGGCCGAGCCGCTCATTTTGTCACTGCTCGCAAAGGGCGAGAGCTACGGCTATGCGATCATTCAAGAGATTAAGACTCGCTCTGAGGGGAAACTTCATTGGACGGACGGGATGCTTTACCCGGTGTTACATCGACTCGAAGACCGCAAATTAGTTAAGTCGCGATGGGGAGAAAGCGAGACGGGACGAAAACGGAAATATTACTCGCTTAAGGAACCTGGCAAAATCGCGATGAGCAAGCACCACGAAGAATGGACACTCGTCCATTCTGTTTTGGCCAACCTCAAGAAAGAACAGTATGTTTGATATCGAAAAATCGTTCGCGGAATGGCGAATGCAGATGCTGGCCGCTGGAGTCAAATCGCCGGTGCCGCTCGTAGAACTGGAAACTCACCTGCGCGAAGATGTGGAGATGGAAATGCTGGCCGGAGCTAACGCTGAGAGGGCCTTTGAAAGAGCTACCCGGAAAATCGGTCTAGCTGGCGAGATCAGTGATGAGTTCGACAAGACTTCAGGAAATGCAGCACGAGAATCAAATAGGAATACGTTTATGCAAAAAAGATACTTAATCGCCAATGCCGTTCTTTGGGCCGCTGCAATTCTTGCTTCGGCAGTCATTCATGCGCCTGTTGTTTTCTCCATCATTGTCTTGCCGACATTGGCTTTCACCTCTCTCGTAATAATTCGCCCCAAACCGAAGGATTCGGATTGTCAGAAAATGACAACAGAGCTGTGAGTTAGTTAAATCCCTAGGTACTTGCGGGAGGTGCTTCTCCCAATAGATGAGAATCGAGGCATTCCTGGCCTGCCTCATTCGGTGCCGGCATAGCGAAGTGCCAAGTGGCCCTAAATGGACCCCTTTGGGGACACTGCCACCCTGAGTGTTTACAATTGCTGCCGGCGAATTGATTGTGCGCCCGGCGGGCGCCACGCATTTTTATAGGGCCCCGCAGATTGTCTTGCTTAATTACATTACTTGTCTTGCTTAGGTCCCATGCAGACCGAAACTCTTTCCATTCGCATTTCAAAGGTCGAAATCGCCGCGCTGCGCCGGCGGGCGCGAGAAGAAAAGATCTCTCAAGGACAACTGGTGCGGCAGGCATTGGCGAACTACGGAATCACAACCGAGCCCACAGCGCGGACTGGCTATGACGTCATCAAACATCTCATTGGACGCAGTCATGGAGGCCCAAGGGATCTTTCGACTAATCCGAGGCACTTGGAGAACTACGGCCAATGATTACCTGGCTCCTGGACACCGGGCCGCTCGTCGCGCTTTTGGCTCGGGACGATGCTATGCACGCCTGGGCTGTCGAACAGGCCAAACAGGCTCCGCCTGCAGTATTGACCTGCGACGCAGTTATTTCGGAGGCGTTGTTCCTGCTCGCACGCGCCGGCCACAATCCTGACGAGCTTTTTGCGATGGCGGAGGTCGGATTCTTGCGAAGCAGCTTCGACTTTAATCGCGAGCGTCCAGCAGTGCGCGAATTGATGCGTCGCTACGCGAAGCTGCCGATGGCCTTTGCTGATGCCTGTTTGGTCCGGATGGCGGAGCTGCATCCTGGGGCCGTAATCTGGACTCTCGACACCCACTTTCACGTTTATCGCCAGCACCGGCGCCAAACGCTCGCGCTGGTTGTCCCGGAAAAGGGATTTGAAAAATAGCCTCCCGAAGCGTGCGATCGCGACAGACCGCATGAGTCTGTTTTATTGCCGATTCGTTAGGCTTTTACTTCCCACGGCCCATTCGCGGCGCCGGAGCTGCCCCTCCGACTAATTCCCCATTAAGCGCAGCCTGATGACCTTCGGGGCCTCCGCTGTCTAATAGGGATGGCTATTACTCCACGATCGGGCAGATGTTTGAAAAAGGACCGTGGATCTAGGATCGAAGCTCCGGCAGCCCTCGCACCCGCCCGCTTAGCGGCGCGGCTAATTCGGCATGACGGTGCATCGGGCGGGGAGGGTGGATCCGCAGCCTTCGTCCTCCGTGAGATAGTTGAAGGCGGCCCAGTTGGGCCGCCCCTTTCATTCGGAACGGAAGGGTGGGAGGTCCCGGGCCAGTTCCGCCGGGCTCAGGGCAGAATTCGAAAGGAATCGAGGAACGAGACGGCGGCCTTTCCCGCCTCGGAATCCCTAGGACCGTCATAGCTCACTTCGAAAACGCGGTCGCCGACCGAAAAGAGTCGGGCGCGCAGGACATGGCTGCGGCCCGAGGCGTCGATCAGGACCTCGATACCGTCGATGCCTGCCGTCTTGGAGGGCGAAGTCCAACGGACGATCCCCTTAGCGTTCGCCGCCATGGTTCCGGCGGCGTCCTTGAGCACGGCGGCGACGCCGGACTGAGCCACCGTGCCTTCAGGGTAATCGATATAGGTAACCTCGAAGGCGGAAGCGCCCTGGGTGGCGGAAATCTGGGACACAACGACCTGGGCGTCTCCCTTGTCGACAATCGCGTTGTTCCGCGTGACCGCGTCAGGGAACTTGGCGGAGAAGTGGCCGTCAGTATCCACCGTTGTCGGCGTCTCCGAGGACCCCGCCATGGGGAGCGGAGTGAGAATGGCAAAAAGCAGCGCGGCGCCGAGACCGGCGCGTAGGGATGGGGTTTTCATGGTGTGCCCTCGGACTGAGGGCATATCCCTTATCGGCACGTTCGGGACACGGTTTGAGGAGAGAAGCGCCCGCAGCAACGCGGCCCGGACGACCCGCTTGGTGGCGGCCGATGGGAGGAGCTTGGGCAGGCTGGGGGAGCGATGCGGTCGGCCCGGCGCCGACCGTTGCAGGAGTGCCCCGAGCCCCGGGTTTCTCCGTTTGGATAGGAAAATTACATAAACACAAGTTCTTCAATGAGATACGATGAAGGACGCGAGCGCATGCCCCTTAGAGGGAACGAATTGCACCGCCTGTTGGATCTTCCCTTCAGTCTGGTGCCAGGAATTCCGCAAGAAAATGTCGGAATGGACCTATTTGAACCGTCTTCGAGGTGAATCCGTGAATTCCTCCGCAATTTCATCAACCATGATTGACGCCACCAGACGCTCGATTCTTCGCTGGATCCACATCGTTTTCGGTATACCGATCACCGGTTATATTTATGGTCCGTTTAGAGAGCTCCCCAACTACGCCCCCGTTGCACGGTATGTCGCCTTTCCCCTAATTGCCCTTTCGGGACCTTGGATGGGGAAAGCTCATCTCATTCGAAGGCCCGTTTCGAGGGCTTCGGCATGACCCGACCCAGACCCAGAGGATGGATTTATGAAAAGCGCCAAAACAAAAAAGACCTTGTCCCCCACTCATTGCAAAGAACTGCTAGAAGCCTTGGAAGCCCGGTTTAGGAAACACATGAACCGCCACGAAGGCGCCGATTGGGCCCAAGTTAAGGCACGCCTTGAAGCTAATCCCGAAAAATTATGGTCGCTCGGCGAAATGGAAAGCACCGGCGGGGAGCCGGATGTCATCGGTCGGGACCAAAAGACAGGCGAATACATCTTCGTCGACTGCTCGCCGGAAAGCCCCAAAGGCCGCACGAGTGTTTGCTACGACCGGGAAGCGCTGGATTCCAGGAAGGAATTCAAGCCGAAGACAAGCGCCATGGACATGGCCGCGGCCATGGGCATCGAGCTTTTGACGGAAGAACAGTATCGCGAGCTCCAGACCCTGGGACAATTCGATGCAAAGTCGTCCAGCTGGGTGAAGGCGCCTGCGGAGATGAGAAGCCTCGGGGGCGCTCTCTATGGCGATCGCCGCTTCGGCCGCGTGTTCGTGTATCACAACGGTGCGCAGTCTTATTATAGCGGTCGGGGCTTCCGCGGATCCCTAAGGGTCTAAGCTCTCCTCATTCCCTTCCTCACCCACCAAATCCCATCGTCCCTTCTCCTCCATGAAATACATCCTCCTCGCCCACCATCCTAAGGATACCTTTGACGCGCCGAAAAATCCCGCCGACGTCGCCGCGGGTCGGGCCTACGGCGCCGCCCTGCACGCCGCGGGCATATTTGTCGCCGGTGCGGGACTCGAATCTCCGCAAAACGCCACGACCGTTTCCGTGCGAGACGGCAAGCGACTGGTGCAGGACGGCCCCTACGCCGAAACCAAGGAGTTCCTCGCCGGCTTTGCGATCATCGACGTGCCCAACCTCGACGCGGCTTTGGAATGGGCCGCGCGCAATCCGGCAGCGGCGAAGACTGCGATAGAGGTGCGCCCCCTCGTGGGGTCCTTTTTCGCCACCGGCACCGCAAAGTAGCGCCCGGTGAGCGAATCCGCAACGCATGCCGCCGTCGAAGCGGTCGCGCGCGACTCCTACGGACGCCTCGTGGCCTACCTCGCGGCGCGCTCGGGCGATGTCGCGGGCGCGGAAGATGCGCTCAGCGATGCGTTCGGCGCCGCCCTTCGGCGCTGGCCGGCCGATGGCATTCCAGAAAAGCCGGAGGCCTGGCTTCTTCATGCCGCGCGCAATCGCCTGATCGACGCGGCGCGCCGCGCACAAGTGAGAAGGGAAACCGAGCCCCTCGTCCAGCTTGCCGGTGAGGCTGAGGATCTCGCGATGATGCACCCAAGTTTCCCCGACGAGCGACTGAAGCTCCTCTTTGTCTGCGCGCATCCGGCGATCGACATCGGGGCGCGCACGCCGCTCATGCTGCAGACCGTGCTCGGACTCGATGCGGCGAGGATCGCCTCGGCCTTTCTTGTGTCACCGGCGGCCATGGAGCAGCGACTCGTCCGGGCGAAAAACAAGATTCGCGCCGCCGGCATCCCTTTTCGTGTGCCCGACCCGCCGGAATGGGGCGAGCGCGCGGCCTTTGTGCTCGATGCGATATACTCCGCCTACTCCTCCGGATGGGAAGGTGTTGTCGACGATGGCTCGACGCACCGCGCGCTCTCCCGCGAAGCCCTCTCGATCGGGCGCACGCTCGTCGAGCTCATGCCCGGTGAACCTGAAGCCCGCGGGCTACTCGCGCTCATGTTGCACTGCGAGGCGCGCCGCGATGCGCGCCACGCGCGCGACGGCAAGGGCGGATTCGTGCCTCTCGACCGGCAGGACACGGCGCTCTGGTCGCGGCCATTGATTGACGAGGCCGAAAAACAACTGCGAGCGGCGTCCGGGTTCAAGCGGGCGGGCCGCTACCAATTCGAGGCCGCCATCCAATCGATCCACGCGCACCGCGCCGTGAGCGGCGTGATCGATTGGAGGGAAATCGCGCTTCTCTACGAGGGCCTCGTGCGGCTTGCGCCGACCATAGGAGCCAAGGTCGGCAGAGCCGTGGCGCTCGCGGAATCCGGGGAGGTCTCGGCTGGTATGGCGGCGCTTGAGGCGCTTCCCGCGAACCGCACGGCGGGTTATCAGCCGTGGTGGGCTGCGCGCGCGCATCTGCTGCGACTGCTCGCCCGCGATGCGGAGGCGCGCGACGCGTTCGAGCGCGCCGCGAGCCTCACGGATGATCCCGCTTTGCGCGCCTACCTTCTTGAACGCGCGTCCCAGTAGAGAGCCAAACGGCGAACCAAGCTGCCGAGGTTGATTACCGCGGCCGGGTTCATCGCGAATTCACCCCTTTTTCGGACGACGGCATCGAAGGGCCGCCGAGGGTGGACCTTGGAATGGATCTTCCCCGCCGGATCTTGATATCCGGAGGTTGATGGATTTGTGCCTGCGCTTTTTGGTTAAAGCTGCCCTGCCGCTGATTTTCTCAAGGGAGCATCATTCTGCGCGCAGCGCCACATTGGGGTCGATCCGCGCGGCGCGCCTCGCTGAAACCAGGCATGCCGAAAAGGCGGCCACGGAGAGGATCACGGGCGCGGCGCCGAGGGCCAGGGGATCCGAGGCCTTGATGCCGTAGAGCATCGAGGCAATGAGGCGCGAGAGTGCAATGGATCCCGCGAACCCAAGAACGACCCCAACTCCGATCAGTTTTAAGCCCTGGATGGCGATCATCCGAAGCACATCCTTCTGCTGCGCGCCGAGAGCCATGCGGACGCCGATCTCGCACGTCCGCTGGGCGACCGAAAACGCCATGACCCCGTAAATCCCGAGGGTGGCCAGGAGAAGAGCCGCTCCCGAGAAGACGCCCAGCATGTTGAGCGCAAAGCGCTGGTTGGCGACAGAACCCTTGACCAGGTCAGCAAGCGGCCGGGCGCCGTCGAGTGGCTGTTCAGGGTCAACCGAGAGGATCGCCGAACGCATCGCCCCGGCCAGCCCAACCGGGCTCGCGCCCGTCCTGACGACAAAGGTCAGGAAGGAGAAGGGATGCTGGGCCAGGGGCTCGTAGGCCTCGGCCTGCACCTCCGATACGAGGCCGTACTGCCTCACGTCGCCGACGACGCCCACGATCTCGCTCCACGTACCCTTCGGGTTCTGGAAGTTGATTCGCTTGCCGATCGGATCCTCGTGCGGAAAGAACCGGTCTGCCATCGCCTTGCTGATGATCGTGACCTGCTGGCCGTCCGCTGTGTCGGCTTCCGTGAAAACACGCCCCTTTAGGAGGGGTATGCCCATGGCCTTAAAGTAGCCTGGGCTCACGCCGTAGTAAAGGCTGCCAGGCTGATCCCCGGGCGCCACCGGCCTGCCATCGACCGCGAATTCAAGGTAGTAGTCGCCTTGGAACGGGAGCGACTGGACGGCGCCGACAGAAGTGACGCCGGGGATACGCTCCAGTTTCTCCAGAGCCTGCTGAGTGAACACGGCCTGCTTCTTGGGCTCGTCATATTTCTTGGCCGGAAGCGTCAGATTCGCGATCACCGTGGAATCCGCCTTGAACCCGGGGTCCACTTCGGAGATCCGCACGAAGCTGCGCATGAGAAGCCCAGCGCCTGCGAGCAGCACGACCGCAATCGCGATCTCGGCCACCACGATGGCGTCGCGGAGGCGGTGGCGGCTTTTCCCTTCGCTTGTCCCCCGTCCTGCGTCCTTGAGGATTGAATTGAGGTCGATCCGGGTTGCCTGGAAGGCGGGTATGAGGCCGAATCCGACCCCGGTAACGAGGGCCAACACGAAGCTGAAACCGAGCACCCAGCCGTCCACCTTGATCCCCTCATGCCTGGGGACGTAGGGTGCCACGGCAAGGAGCAGGTCGAGGCCCCAGTAAGCGGCCAGCACTCCGCAGGCGCCCCCTAGGACGGCCAGGAGCAGGTTCTCGACCACGAGCTGGCGCATGATCCTCATGCGGCTGGCCCCAAGGGCTGCCCGGATCGCAATCTCCCTTGAGCGCAGGGAGGCGCGCACAAGGAGCAGATTGGCGACATTTGCGCACCCGATCAGGAGGAGGAAGCCAACGGCGCCGAGGAGCGTATAGAGCTGCGGTCGGATGTAACCCACCATGTCGTCGAGCAAAGGGACCACCAGGACGGTCCATCCCTTGTTCGTATCGGGGAATTCCTTCTCGAGGCGTTTGGCGATCGCGGCAAGCTCGGCCTTTCCCTGGGCCAAGCTTACCCCGGGCTTGAGCCTCCCAACGACGTCGATGTAGTGGCCCCCGTGATCGGCCAGCTCCGAGGCGCCGAGCGCAAGTGGCATCATGATCTCTGGCCCGTGGAATTCCCATGGCATGACGCCGACGACCGTCACGGCCTCGCCATCGATATGAATGACGCGCCCTATGATGTCTGGGCTCCTACCGAACCGGTTGGTCCACATGCCTTCTCCAAGGATCGCTACGTTGCCGCGGCCGGGTGCGTCCTCGCCGGGCAGGAAATCGCGCCCCATGGCGGGCTTGGCTCCCAGCGTCGAAAGGTAATTGGCCGTGACGCGGGTCCCGTAGATCCGCTCGGGTTGGCCGGTGCCTGTGAGGTTCACGGCCGCGAAGCTGGTCGCGGCCAGCTGGGAGAATTTCGACGACTGCTTGCGCCAGTCCGCGAAGTTTCCCGGCGCCACGGAAAACTGCGGGTAATCCGGGGGGTCGGACTCGCGGATCCGCACAAGCTGCTCCGGATGGGGATAGCTCAGGGGCTGCAGGAGCACCCGGTTCACAACCGAGAAGATGGTCGCGCAGGCGCCGATCCCGATCGCGAGTGTGAGCACGGCCACAGCGGTGAAACCGGGCGATTTGGCAAGCTGGCGGAAGGCAAGGCGGAGATCGCCCATGGCAGGGTGGGTTAGTTGCTGCGGAACAAGCAGAGGAGGGTCGGCAAGAAGCCGCCATAACAGCATAGGGCGTTCCAAACCAATAATGTCACCTATTATTCTGGAATACAGAAGGTTGCAATTGCCATAATCTCGTTGCCGTGCGATTCCGTGTCGAAAATGGGATGCCTGATTCCCAAGAGCGGAACATGTTGAAAAGGGATTAATATCATCAAGTAAGCGATGCGACCGCTCATGTTTTGAGATTGGGCCCCTTTGGGACACCCTGTTCTTGGCTGGTGTTGCCTGGAATCTTGGACGCCAAGGCGCCCCGCGATCAACGGCGCAAATATGGCTCGAGAAGGGACTGTTCAGGGATGGGTTTGCTGGGCATATTATCTGCGAATAGTCCGTCCAATACGACGGGGCCGACGGGAATGCCAGCATCGAGCCGCACCGCAGAGCATGTCACCGGATGACCTTGGGCGGCCTGTTCCCCCACGCAGCCTGAAAGCTGCCCCTGAATACCCGCTTCCCATCCAACGTCGCCAATTCATAGCTTCCTGAAACCGGAGAATCTTTCTTCAGGGTCTTAAACGTTACCGTCCCCGCCAAATTTTCAGGCATTGATTTGTCGAGATTGCCTTGGAATAGGGCGCGACCTTCTCCCTTAGATGGCCCACCACCGGCATCCTCCTTCCCTGTAAAATGGATGGTCTTGGGATCCGGGAATTCGGGAAAGCCCCAGATGCTTATGCGCAAATAGGGTTCGGCTGCATCACCCACTCTTTGAAGGGGGATTTCCAGATCATAGGCAGCGCCGTCCCACGGTGCGGACGAGAAGAATATAGTCGCCGCATTCACAGGCGCCGCCGCCGGAGTATCTGCGGCTCCGAGCCGGGATACCGTAAGGCAACCCAGCAGGCATCCGGTTACGCCAACTAAAAATAGACGAAGGTTCATGATACGTGCCCTTGAGGGAGCTGGCGCAGCTAAAATCGTTGTTCGCTTGGGTTGATGGACTGCTTCTGAGGAGCCATCTATGATGGCCTTGGCTGATCGAAACGTCGAGAAAACGAGAGCTTTCGATCGCGGCCACGGCGGTGCAATTGTTGCATGATCCACGGGTGTCCCGGGAAGGGCCCTTTTGGGATGGGCAGAAACGACCTATAGGGCCTTCGACTAGAGGTTGGATCTTATTGAGCTAGAGTGGGCGGCCCCGCCCCTGGCATTGCTTTCCAATTATCTTTTTTCGGAGCCGCTGTAGATACTCTCGAGCACCTCGTTGGACCAGCTTTGGCTCAGCAATTTCTCGTGATCTCCGGCGCCCGGTGCAGTCTTTCGCAAGACAACCTCGGCTTTGCGCGTGGGATTCTTGCCGTCCACAAGTGGATTGCGCCGGGCATAGGTGATTTCCTGTGCGTTACGCCAGACGGGTGCCGCCATCAGACCGTATGCTCCGGCTTCCTGCAACACCTGGACATCGCCGGTTGCGAGCGTGAGCACACAGACTTCACCATCCATTCCACCGAACAACACCTGGCGTTCGTCCGGACTGACTTCGAAGAAAGTTAGGGTCTTTGGCAGTTTGCCCTGTTCGCTGTCTGGGATCATACGCACCAGGGTTGCCTGACGCGCCAAGTCCAGCGCATAGAGCTTTTCGTGCTCGTCGACCGGAAAGTCTTTTCCTGCCACAGGCAAGGTGATCTCCATGGCGTTGAACAGAATTCGCCCGTCTGTCAGACAGCGCACTCGGGTCGTTTTCTGGAAAAACAGCCCCGCCAACTCCTGGGCATTTTCACTGATTTTGATCTTGCCCTTGTCATCCATCACTTCGCGCTGAACCAACGTCGCGAGGCGAACGTCGTCCTTCGTGCCCTCTCCAGAGGCCTGCATATAAACAAGCGAGCGACCATCGTTTACCCAATCGGGATAGGCGGCCACGTGCTCGGCTACCGTCGCGGCACCGGCATTGTCGATCCGGCAGACAAGCAGACGGCTGTCTTTATCGTCATTTGGGGCGCTCTCCGTCGTAAAGGCGACCGCCTCGTCCCTTGGAGAGAGACGGATATCCTCGATCTTCTCCACACCCTCGTGAAGTGGGGCTCCAGGCTCGACGTGGTCGCCGACGATGCGAGCTATCACCAAATCATTTATGTCCGCCCTCTTTGATCCAAGCCCGTCCCATTCGCCGGCGGTCAGTTTCATGCGCAGGGCGTCTCCGTGGTTTTCCCGGAGAAAGATTTTTTCGGCTGATTGATCCTTTGTCTTTCCTGATCCGTCCGAAAGGAGGCTCCATTTGACGCCCGATTCCAACTGCTTCCATAAAGACTCCGCCTCCACGGCAATTTTCCCGGCGCGCACTTGGCCGATCGCGTTAGCGATGGAAGACCAGTCGGCGACGCTGCGTTGCCGGGCCACGACCAGTCGTTGCGAATCGCCAAACCAGGCTGCCTCGTAGACTCCGGGCAACAGAAGGGGGGTCAGCTGTCCGTCAGGGGCGCAAAGATGGAGCCCGTCTTTCGCTATCACCGCGGCCCGGTTTCCGTCGGGCGACCATACTACGTGTTTCTCCAAACATCCGGTCAAGACCAGGAGAAACAGCGTCGCGAGGACCGTTGCAGGCCTCGTTTTTCCTCTGGATGCGGTGCTCATAGATTCTCCTCCATTTGTGGCATTCTTGATGGGAAGTCCCAATTCGGCTGGTACCGACTGATGGTGCGGCTTTCCACGGCCCTCCGGTCCCGCCGGGCCTCTTCAAAGTTGGCGATAGACCAGATGTCTCCTGTGTTTTCTCGGGGGTTTGACGGCGCGGCGGTGGCTGCTGCCATTGGGACGAATGCCGGAGCTGTAGTCGGCTTTCGAACGATATGACCATACCATCCGAGGGTCAGGCCGATGAGTACACAGGCGGCCAGTCGGACCCACTCCCAAATCACCACCCGTCGACGGTTTGTCACCCTTGCCCCTCGCAAGCGTTCCAGGGCTAACGGACGCTGCGGTGCCTCAAGGGTGACAGTTGTGGCCTGCCGTGCCAACTGGAGGGTGGAGGCCAGTCCATGGGCCTGTTTCGCGGCCTCAGGAGATTGGGCCAGATGACCCTCCATCAGTTCTGCGACTTCTGGAGAGAGTTGACCCAGGGCATAATCGAGCAATAGCGCTTCAAGAGATTCCGGTCTCATAATGTTTTAGGATGGATTGAGAGTCTGCCGCAAAAAGAGGACGGCGTGATGCAGTCGGGAACGCACGGTACCGACCGGAATTTCCAGCACATCGGCGATCTCAGCGTAGGACAGTTCCTGTTGAAGCTTGAGCAGCAGCGGCTCACGTTGCGTCTCGGGCAATCTGGAAATGGCCTGGCGCATCAATTCCAGGCGTTCATCCGATTTCTCGGTCATTGCAGGAGCTTCCGTCGCCACTTTGTCTACCGCCTTCATTTGGCGGAGGGCGTCTAATCCCACATGCCTCGCGATGCCGAAAAGATAGGCCTTTTGAGAAACCGAGTTCTGAAGGCGATCAATGCGAGTAAACGCACGCACAAACGTGTCCTGAAGCAGATCCTCGGCTACACTGGCGAGCGCCGGCTGGCGCCTGAAGTAACCAAGCAGTGCGGGCCCCATCTCGTGATAGAGTTGCTCCAAGCGATCAAGTCCGGGGTCCATCGAGGCGTTATTGCCCCACATGCCGAGGGGCTCTAAGATATAAGTCGCTTGAGCAAGCGTGTAAGTTCAATAAAAACAAGCGTCCGACGGCTAGCTAATCCGGGATTCCAAGCGCATTGCCACACCGATCCGTGCCGATTGCCGTGTTCGATTAAGGGTCCTTTAAGAAACGGAGGCGTTTGTTTCGACCCAATTTGAAGGGAACAGACGTTGGCCTCTCCGAGGGAGGGGCTCTTGTATGTCATTTCTTCCTGCACACGAGTTCGCCCTTTCCGATGGGAACTATTAACGCGTCGACCCGTTCGTCGCGAATGGCCCGTTCCAACATGGGGCGCAGGGTCGCTTCATGGTTTATGGCGTTGTCCGCCACGAGAAGGCCTCCAGGCACCAGGTGCGGTATCACCGCCTCATAGCAGCGATCATAGACGTCTTTCTCTGCGTCGAGAAAACAGAACCCGATACCCTTACACTCCGAGAGGTGGTCAAGTGCGTTACCGCGGACCAGTTGAACGACGTCAAGGACGCCGCAGATTTCGAAGGTCGTCCTTGCAAGTTCAGCCTTCTCATTCAGAACCTCAAAAGTGGTGACTTTCCTCGCCGCGGCACGACAAGCAAGGGCGAGCCATAGCGTGGAATACCCCGCGCTGGTTCCGATTTCGATGCAACGACCCTCAGGTGCGGATGCCGCTAACAGGGCAATGAATTTGCCCACTTCTGGCGGAATCTGACGAAGGCGCTTCAATCGAGGTGTCCCGTCCGCCCGGTCGCGCAAATCCATCTGCTCCAGGTCGTGCATCCGTTCCAGGATCGCTTTGGGTATGTTGTGGAACATCGATTGTGTTGGCAGCCGATTGAATCGGGCCGACGGGATTCGATCAAGCGCTGGCCGTTGCTTCGAGCGGTTGCTGATGATTTTGGTTCGCAAAGGCACCCGATGGAGGGGGGCAACCAACGAGCGTGGGGAATCGTTTGATATGGGCCCTTAAAAACGCCTTGTGCAGACCAAACCCGACTCTAGGCATAAACGGCAACACGACTGGATTCTCCATGATTTTTGCCAAAGCGGACCCAAGGGAACTGCCTGAGATTATCCTGCTCAAGGAGTCCTGCATCGCGCGCATGCGAGAATCCGGGATCGATCAGTGGGATGACATTTACCCTAAGGCCGACGTGTTATCTGGGGACTGCGTGGCGGGCGACCTTCTTGTACTAAGGAATATAAAGCTTCAGCTCATTGGATGCGCGACACTAAACCGGACGCAGTCGCCCAAGTACCAGGAGATTGATTGGCTTTTCAAGCGTGAGCCGATCGGCGTCATTCACCGCCTGATGATCTCTCCTGAGTTTCAGGGAAAGGGTAATGCCCGAATCCTGATGGGGCATTTGGAGGTTGAGGCTCAACAACGAGGCTACCACGGGATTCGCCTCGACGCGTATTTGAGAAATCCGGCGGCACTCAAGCTGTATGTGACACTCGGTTATCGTCGCGCGGGCCTGGTGGAATTCAGGAAGGGGTCTTTTGCCTGTTATGAGAAGCGGCTTTCAGAGCCCCGCTCGGCAACGACGGCCGTGAACCCACCTCGATAGGGTGGACACCGCATTTTGGCCGTTGGCCTAATGGCGGCAGTATCCCGGCGGTATTCGGGCCCCGGGTCGATCTGATTCGTCCACGCTCCAGCCGCGAGCATGGACTGATATTGAAATGCGTTCCGGCCATGGGGGCCGCAAATATCTCCAGAAAACCGGGTTCCCAAGGGGCAGGGGACAGGGGCGTGCCCCGCCAGCCTCAGAGGATCAGGTCGGGCGGCACGTTGGCGAGGGCTTCCTCGACCGTCGTCAGCCCCATCTTCACCTTCAGCATAGAATCCTGGTGCAGGGTCTTCATTCCGGTCTTCATCGCAATCCGCTTCAGCTCGGCGACCTCGACCTCCTTGTTGATGGCCTCGGTGAGCTGCTCGTTGTTCACCATGAGCTCGTGGATGCCCACGCGGCCCTTGTAGCCTAGCCCGTTGCACACGGGGCAGCCCTGCGGGTTGGCCTTGAAGACCTGGCCGCTCCAACCGATCGCCTTCTCAATGATCTGCTTCTCCCGTCCCTCCGGCTCATAGGCGACCTTGCAGTTCTTGCACACCCTGCGAAGGAGCCTCTGGGCGCAGACGCAGACGAGCGACGCCGAAATATTGAAGGGTTCAATGCCCATCTCCGATAGGCGGGTCACCGTGGAGGGCGCGTCGTTGGTGTGGAGGGTGGAAACGAGCAGGTGGCCGGTGAGGGCTGCCTCCGAGGCGATCCCGGCGGTCTCCTCGTCGCGGATCTCCCCCACGAGGATCACGTCCGGGTCCATGCGCAGGTAGCAGCGCAGCGCCCGGGCGAACGTCAGCCCGATCTGCCGGTTCATCTGCATCTGGTTGAGCCCTGGCAGCGTGTATTCGATCGGATCCTCGGCCGTCTGGATGTTCATGTCCGGCGTGTTCACCTCCGCGAGCGCCGAATAGAGCGTCATCGACTTGCCCGAGCCGGTCGGCCCGCAGTGCAGGATCATCCCGTAGGGCTGGCGGATGCACTCGCGGTACTTCGCGAGGTTCTCCTCGGAGAACCCGAGCGCAGGCAGCGGGAGCGTCGACTTCTGCTTGTCGAGGATGCGCATGACCACCTTCTCCCCGTAGTTCATGGGCCCGGTGGCCACGCGGAGGTCGATGTCGATGTTCTTCTTCGTGAATTTCTTGAAGACGATGCGGCCGTCCTGCGGCAGGCGCCTCTCGGAGATGTCGAGGTTGCACATGATCTTCAGCCGCGTGACGAGCGCGGTCGCGACCTGCTTCGGCAGGCGCAGCTTCTCCTGGCATAGGCCGTCGATCCGGTACCGGACGAGGAGATCCTTCTCCATCGGCTCGATGTGGATGTCCGAAGCCCCCGAGATGTAGGCGTCCTCCACGATCCGGTTGGCAAGCTGGATGATCGGCGCCGAATCCTCGCTCTCGAGGTCCGCCGCCTTCATCTCGCCGCTCTCGGCGTCGACCTCGTAGGCGTCGCTGATGACCTTCGTGACGGATCCGATGTCGACATCGTCCCCTCCCGCGGCGGCCTTCGAGTCCTTGAAGTACTTCTTCACAAGCGACTCGAAGAGAACGACCGAGACGACCCGCACCTCGTCGATGTTCAGATCCGTGGCCTGCGTGAACGACTCGCGCTTCGCGTAGTCGAGCGGGTTTGTCATCACGACCGCCACGGATCCGGGACCCAGGTTCTTGAAGGGGAAGATGCCCTCCCTGCGGATGATGGCGTCCCCCGTCGCCTCGATCAGCTTCTCGTCGATCTCGAGCTCCTCCATCTTGGTGACGAGCTGGAGATCGGTGAGCTTTGAGATGAACCGGGCCGTGTCGTCCGGCCCGAGCTGGAACTTTGGGTCGATCATCCTGTGGATCAGGGCCGAGGAGTACTCGGCGACCTCGCTCAGGAGCTTCAGGTCCGCCTCGGTAAATTCGCCGTTTGTGCCTGCCGAGAACTCCTTGTTGAGCGTCTGGATGGCGCCCAGCGTGATCGTGGTCCGCAGCGGAACGGTCAGCATCGACCGCACCTCGAAGCCGGTCGTCTTCGCCATCGAGGCCATCATGGGCGCCTGGCTCTCGGTGTTCTGGTAAAAGATGGGCACCCCGGTCTGGATCACCTTGCCGACGACGCCGGTGCCGACCGGCACCTTGAGCTGGAGAAGCTTGGTCTCCATCTCCCTGAATTTGCCCTCCTTCGCCGGATCATCGGACCAGAGCGACGGCGAATAATAGATCTGCTTGAAGGCGATGTCGTTGCCCTCGACCATGTACAGGGTCATCGACTGGGCCTGAAGGGCCTCCACGACCTTGGATGCGGTGAGCTCTATGACCGAGGCGACGTCCTCTTTGCTCGGCGTGGGCTTCGAGATGATCTTTATCAGCAATGAACGCCTCAGGGCGCTCGCTATGGAGGGGGCGGCCATTCTGTTTGTAGGCAAGGGGTTTGCCATCGCCCGGGCGAACCCGCAACGAGAAACGGACCTAAGTTCGGGGGGCCGTGTCCATTTCCCTTGCCTAGCCCGGCACTTATCAAAAAATCCCCGCCTTCGCCATGGCCGACCAAGAAAGACACCCGTTCCTGCAGGGACTGAGCAAGCACCGCGGAACGCCGCCAACGGTGGTCGTGATTTTTGGCGCGTCCGGGGACCTGACCGCCCGCAAGCTGATTCCGGCGATCTACAATCTCGCCTACGACGACCTCCTGCCGGCGGGCTTCCATCTGGTCGGCTATGGCCGGAAGACGATTCCGGACGCGGAGTTCCGATCGATGGCGTCCGGGGCGATCAAGCAGTTCTCCCGGCGCGAACTCGACGCCGAGGTCTGGGAGAGGGTGGCCGCCAACACGACCTACGTTTCCGGCGGTTACGACGAGAAGGAGGGGTTCGACAGGCTGGCCGCCCACATCCGGGAGATCGAGGCGGCCATCGGCAGCGAGGCCCAGTCGCTCTTCTACATCTCGACCCCCCCGTCGGTCTTCGGCCCGATCATCCAGAATCTCGGTGCGAGCGGCCTTGGATCGAGGTACCTCGGCAAGCCCCACCACTCGAGGGTCATCATCGAGAAGCCCTTCGGTAGGGACCTCGACTCGGCGCGCGCTCTAAACGCCGAGCTGCGTTCCGTTTTCGAGGAGACCCAGGTGTATCGAATAGACCACTACCTCGGCAAGGAGACGGTGCAGGACCTCCTGGTCCAGCGTTTCGCGAATTCGATTTTCGAGCCGATCTGGAACCGCAATTATATCGAGAACGTGCAGATCACCGTCGCCGAGGACCAGGGCGTCGGGACGCGCGCGGGCTACTACGAGCAGAGCGGGTGCCTGCGCGACATGATCCAGAACCACACGACGCAGCTGCTCGCGCTGACGGCGATGGAACCCCCGGGTTCCTTCGACGCCGAGGCGCTGCGCGACGAGAAGGTCAAGGTGCTTAAGGCGATAGAGCCGGTCGGCCTCGGGCCCGACATGGACGTGGCCCGCGCGCAGTACGTGGCCGGGATGACGGGGGGAAAGATGGTGCCGGGCTATCTGCAGGAGAGCGGGATCGCGCCGAATTCGAACACGGAAACCTATGCGGCGCTGCGCCTCTCGATCAACAACTGGCGCTGGCACGGGGTGCCCTTCTACCTGAGGTCCGGCAAGCGCCTCCCGCGCCGCGTGTCGGAAATCGCGGTGCAGTTCAAGCGCCCCCCCGGCACGATCTTTCCCCAGAAGGACGGATTCGACCTCGCCGCGAACACGCTCTCGTTCCAGATCCAGCCCGACGAGGGACTCAGCTTCATCCTGAATGCGAAGATACCCGGCTTGGACACCCGGACGCAGCCCGTGAAGATGAGCTTCCGATATGCGACGACGTTTGGCTCCAACACGCCCGAGGCCTACGAGAGGCTCGTGCTCGACGCGATGATCGGTGACGGGACGCTCTTCATCCGCGGCGACGAGGCCGAGACGTCGTGGAAGCTCTACACGCCGGTCCTGGATTTCTGGCAGTCCCAGGGGCGAAGCGGCATGGAGACCTATCCTGCGGGCTCCTGGGGACCGGCCGGCGCCGACAAGCTTCTCGCCAAACACGGCCACGTTTGGCGGAAACCCTGACTCGGGGCCCTCCCGTCGATGTCGGCCATTTTCGAAGCAATTCCCGGGATCGAGGTCCCCGTCGGCTCCATTTCGACGGGACTGGCGAAGATGTGGGAGTACGCCGCCTCGGAGGGCAGGTCGGCGCCCGACGGCGAGCATGCGAAGGCGATCCAGGTCAATCTCGTGCTGCACCTCGGGTTCGGGACCGACGCCAAGGATGCGGCGAGCCAGTTCGAGACGACGGTGAAGTTCTCGCGGCGGTATCCGAGCCGGGTCGTCATCCTTTGCCCCCTTCTCGACGACACGGGGGCTAAGGAGATGCGCGCCAAGGTGTACGGGGAGTGCTCGATTGGAAAATCGCCCGACGACACGCGCTGCTGCGAATTCGTGGTGCTGAGCTACCCGCGCCTCGCGCGCCCCTACCTGGAGAGCCAGGTCTCGATCTGCCTCTCGACGGACCTGCCCATCTATTACTGGGTCCACCGGTTCGTCGATGCGGGCAATCTCGCCGAATACCGTTACCTTCTCTCGACGTCGCGCCGCGTGCTCTTTGACAGCGCCAGCGCGCCCTCAAACTGGTTCGGCTACCCGTGGCCGGTTCCCGTGATGGTGCGCGACCTGGCGGGCGCAAGGCTCCTGCCGGTGAGGCGCTCGATCGGGCAATTTCTCGGCCGCTATTCCGTCGGGGCCCTGGCCAAGGGACTGAAGTCGATCAGGCTGGGGTATGGGCCGGATGTTTCGGCCGAGGCGCAGGTGATGCTCGCCTGGCTTGAGGACCGAATCAAGTCGTGTGGCGCCTCCGACGAGGGGGTCGAGCTTGTGCAGCCGCCCGGAATCGCCCCGCGAGCCTTTGAAATCAGCTTCACCTACGACGACAAGCGGTACTTCCAGTGGAAGGCCGACGTCGACACGGGCCGCGCCGTCTTCGGGGCCGACCTGGGGTGCGGCCGAAGCACGCTCACGTCGTCGGCGAGCTTCCTCCCCCCGGAGGAGGCGCTCGCCGAGGCGATGTTCTTCTGATTCAGCCGACGCGCAGGAGCGTGTAGCTTCGCTTACCCTTGCGCAGCAACAGGTACCGGCCGAAGAGAAGGTCATTAAGGGCAACGCTCCGCGCGGCCTCCGCCACGCGGACGTTGTTCAAATAGATGCCCCCGCCCTCGACGTCCTTGCGCGCCTGCCCGCGCGAGGGGGCTAGGCCGCTGAACACAAGCAGGTCGATCAAAGGGCTGCCCACCCCCTCGACCTTGGCCTTCTCCAGCGCCTTTGTGGGGATTTCGCCGGCGACGTCGCCGAACAATTCCTCGGTGATGCCCTCCAGGGCCCCTCCGAACATGATTTCACTGGCCCGGATGGCGTCGTCGCAGGCGGTCTTGCCGTGGACGATTGAGGTGACCTCGCGAGCCAGGGCCTTGTGGGCCTCGCGGGCTCCAGGGTTCGCGATATGCCTCTCGTCGAGGGCCTCGATCTCCGCCGGCGAAAGCAGGGTGAATTTCCTCAGGTAGGACGGCACCATGCTATCCTCGGTGTTGATGAAGAACTGGTAGAAGCGGTAGGGGCTCGTCTTCCGGGCGTCGAGCCACACGGCCCCCTCCTCGGTCTTTCCGAATTTGGTGCCGTCGGCCTTCGTGATGAGCGGGAACGTCAGGCCCCAAGCGCCGACCCCCAGCTTCTTGCGGATCAAGTCCGTGCCGGCCGTGATGTTGCCCCACTGATCCGAGCCGCCAATCTGCAGCTCGCAGTCGTGGACCTTGCGCAGGTGGTAGAAGTCATGCGCCTGGAGCAGCATGTAGCTGAATTCGGTGTAGCTGATCCCCCCGTCCCCCTCCATCCGGGACCGGACGCTGTCCTTGGCCACCATCATGTTGACGGAGAAATGCTTCCCAATGTCGCGCAGGAAATCGAGGTAGCCGACACCGGCCGTCCAGGAGGCGTTGTCCACCATCCGCGCGGGGTTGGCCTTGGAGTCGAAGTCGAGGATCTTCGAGAGCTGGGCCTTGATGCTGGCGAGATTCCGGTCGAGCTGCTCCCTGGAGAGGAGGTTGCGCTCGGCCGACTTGCCCGACGGGTCCCCGATCATCCCCGTTGCGCCGCCCGCAAGGGTGATCGGGCGGTGCCCGCGCACCTGGAACCGCCGAAGCATCAGCTGGCCGACAAGGCTGCCGACGTGCAGGGAGTCGCCCGTGGGGTCGAATCCGCAGTAAAGGGTGGCCGGGCCTCCGGCCAGGCGCTTCGCAAGGGCGTCCGAATCCGTGCAGTCCGCCACCAGGCCGCGCCACTCTAGCTCTTCGATGATCGTCATGGGGCCCCTTGAAAAAGCCCCCACCGGGCCCCGGCCGCAAGGGATTTTCTTGCCGTCCGACGGGACCCCGGAAAAAACGATTTGCGGAGACGGAAGGCCTGCACCAACGTGTTTCTTCCTCCAGATCGTTTGCATCAGGCGGAAATCAAGACCGCACTCCACCCGCAATTCCAAATCACACCATGCCCATTGCAATAGGAACCAAGGCCCCAAATTTCACGCTCAAGACCACGGCCCCGGAGGGCCTCAAGGATGTCACGCTCAGTGACAACTTCGGAAAGAAGGCGACGCTGCTTCTGTTCTTCCCCCTGGCGTTCACGGGCGTCTGCACCCAGGAGATGTGCGATGTGACGGGCGGCTTGGGCGATTACGCGGGTCTCAACGCCGAGGTCTACGGCATCAGCGTTGACAGCCCTTTTTCCCAGGCCGCATGGGCCAAGCAGAACAAGATCGCCGTCACGCTCCTGAGCGACCTCAACAAGAAGGTCGCCGCGGCCTACGGCGTCATCTTCCCGGGCCTCGCCGGAATCGGCGACACGAGCGCCCGCGCAGCCTTTGTCATCGGAACGGACGGGGTGGTGAAGTACGCGGAGCAAACGGCGACTCCAAAGGACCTTCCCGATTTCGCCGCCATCAAGGCGGCCCTTGCGAAATGACCGGGCAACCCGTTCGATGAGCCAGCCCCCCGATCCGTTTAAAACCCTAAAATCATTCCAGGCGAACGGGACCGCGAACCGGTTCCATTCGCTTCCCGCCCTGGCCGGGGCGGGCCTGGACGTCTCGAGGCTGCCGGTTTCAATCCGCCTGGTCCTGGAATCGCTCCTTAGGAACTGCGACGGCAAGCGGGTCTCCGAGCACGCGGTGCGCTCGCTCGCGACGTGGAAGGCGAGGGCGGCGCGCACGGAGGAGATCCCCTTTGTCGTCGCGCGGATCGTGCTCCAGGACTTCACGGGGGTTCCCCTCCTGGTCGACCTTGCCGCGATGCGCTCGGCCGTCGCGAGGACGGGCAGGAACCCGACGATCATCGAGCCCCTGGTCCCGGTGGATCTGGTCGTCGACCATTCGGTCCAGGTGGATTTTGCGGGGAGCGCCGAGGCGCTCGCGAAGAACCTCGAGATCGAGTTTCACCGAAACCGCGAGCGCTACCAGTTTCTGAAGTGGGGCATGCAGGCGTTCGAGACGTTCAAGGTCGTCCCCCCGGGCATCGGAATCGTCCACCAGGTGAACCTCGAATTCCTCGCGAAGGGCCTGCTGAGGGACTCAAACGGCGTCTATTACCCGGACACGCTCGTCGGGACCGACTCGCACACCACGATGATCAACGGCCTCGGCATCGTCGGCTGGGGCGTCGGCGGAATCGAGGCCGAGGCCGGCATGCTCGGCCAGCCCGTCTATTTTCTGACCCCCGATGTCGTGGGCGTCCACCTCACCGGATCGCTGCGCGAGGGCGTGACGGCGACCGACCTGGCCCTCACGGTGACGCAGCTTCTGCGGAAGGCGAAGGTCGTCGGCAAATTCGTCGAATTCTACGGGCCGGGCGCTGCCGCGCTTCCCGTGGTGGACCGCGCGACCATCGGAAACATGGCCCCCGAATACGGCGCCACGATGGGATTCTTCCCGATAGACGCCGAGTGCACGGGCTACCTGCTGGCGACCGGGCGAAGCCCGGAGCACGTCGCGCTCTACGAGGCCTACTACAAGGCCCAGGGACTGTGGGGCGTCCCGAAGAAGGGCGACATCGACTATTCGCAGGACATCGAGCTCGACCTCGGCTCGGTGGTCCCGAGCGTCGCCGGCCCCAAGCGCCCCCAGGACAGGATAGAGCTTCCGAACCTGAAGCGGGAGTTCGTGGGCTCGTTCTCGAGGCCCGTGGCCGAGAGCGGGTTCGGGAAAAAGGCGGAGGATTTTGAGTCGGCATCGGTCGACGTGGAGCTGAACGGCCACGGCTCGGCCAGGCTCGGGCACGGCAGCGTGCTGATCGCCGCCATCACGAGCTGCACCAACACGTCCAACCCCTCCGTCATGCTGGCCGCCGGCCTCCTGGCGAAAAAGGCGGTGGAGCGGGGGCTCAGCGTCGGCCCCGCCGTGAAGTCGTCGCTTGCGCCCGGATCGCGGGTCGTCACCGACTACCTGACCCGCACGAAGCTCCAGCCCTACCTGGACACCCTGGGCTTCCAGACCGTCGGCTACGGCTGCACGACTTGCATCGGCAATTCCGGCCCGCTGTCGGCGCCGGTCGAGAACGCGATCGCGAAGAACGACCTCGTCGCGGCCTCCGTCCTTTCCGGGAACCGCAATTTCGAGGCCCGCGTCCACCAGAGCATCAAGGCCAATTTCCTCATGTCGCCCCCGCTCGTCATCGCGTTCGCCCTCGCGGGACGGGTCGACATCGACATGGACCACGAGCCGCTCGGAAAGGGCCGCGACGGCCGCGACGTCTTCCTCCGCGACATCTGGCCCACGCTCGCCGAGATCAAGGACCTCATGCAGTCGGCCCTGAAGCCCGAGGTCTACAGGAGGCTCTACACCGATTTCGCCTCGCAGAATCCCAAGTGGAACGAGATCCCGTCGTCGGCCGGCGAGACCTACTCGTTCGACCCCGCCTCGACCTACATCCAGGAGCCCCCGTTCTTCGCCGGCTTCTCCATGCAGCCCGGCGCGATCGCCGAGCTCGCGGGAGCCCGGGCCCTCGGCGTCTTCGGGGATTCGGTGACGACGGACCACATCTCCCCGGCCGGATCCATCAAGAAGGCCTCCCCGGCCGGGAAATTCCTCCTGGACAGCGGCGTCGCCTTCGAGGACTTCAACAGCTACGGGTCGCGGCGCGGCAACGACCGCATCATGACGCGCGGCACGTTCGCGAACGTGAGGATCAAGAACCTGATGCTCGGGGGCGAGGAGGGCGGGAACACGCTCCTGCAGCCCGAGGGGACCAAGCTCTCGATCTTTGACGCGGCAGCCGAGTACCGCAGGCGCGGCGTCCCCCTCGTCATCATCGCGGGCCAGGAATACGGCACCGGATCCTCGCGCGACTGGGCCGCCAAGGGGACCAATCTCCTCGGTGTGAAGGCGGTCGTCGCGCAGAGCTTCGAGCGGATCCACCGCAGCAATCTGGTCGGGATGGGCGTGTTGCCGCTCCAGTTCAAGGAAGGCACGACCGCCGCGACCCTCGGCCTCGACGGTACCGAGACCTACGCGGTGCTCGGGCTCGGCCAGGCGCTGAAGCCCCAGCAGGACCTGACCCTTCGCATCTCCCGGAAGGCCGGCGAAACCCTCGATGTTCCGGTTCGTTGCCGGATCGATACCCCCATCGAGATCGACTATTACCAACACGGCGGAATCCTCCCCTACGTCCTCCGGCAAATTCTGGCAAAAGCGTGATTTCCGAGTCGGCAAAGCCGGTCTACCTCGTCGACGCCTATTCCGATCCGGTGGTCGTCCGGATCGAGGGAAGGGCGAGTTTTCTGAACAGCGCGTGCCTGCGCGATTTCGTCGCCCAGATGATGAAGTCCGGGAAGACGCGGTTCGTCGTCGATTTCCTTCGCTGCACCAGCATGGACAGCACGTTCCTCGGCGTCCTCGCGGGATTCGCGCTCGAGCTCCGAAAGGGCGCGCAGAAGGGGAGCCTCGTCCTCACCCGCATGGGCCAGCGCAACCTCGAGCTCGTCCGCAACCTCGGGCTCCACAAGCTCCTCACCGTCGACATCAGCGAGGGCTCGGCCGGCGGCGAGGCGTGCAACACCCCCTTGGTGTGCGGCGACCGAGGCGAGCTTGAGAACGCGCGCCTTGTCCTCGAGGCCCACGAGAACCTTGTGGCGGCCGACGAATCCAACAGGGGCAAGTTCCAGGACGTGCTTGTTTTCATGAAGAACCGCGTTGAGCAGGGCTAACATCTCCTGTTCAATCCCCGGATGTGGCGCCGGTTTCACCGGGGTCCCCCATGCTTCTTTTCACCCTCACGTGTCTCCTCCTGGTCTCTGCCGGCTTGGGCTTGGCGCTCTACAGGCTCAGGGGGGATTCGGACGCGCTTGAGGCGCAGAGGGAACGGGCCGTCCAGGACCGGCAGAGGGCGCTCGACTTCATGCACCTGATGGCGGAGGCGCTCGGCGAGGGGCTGTCCCGCCAGGAGCTGCACCAGCGCATCGTGCACGCCTCCATTCTCTGCACCGGGGCCTTGAGCGCGTGCATTTTCGAGCGCACCCCGGGCAACACGATGCGGGGCGTCGCGGTGGAGGGGCTTTTCCCTCCCCACAGGCCGCTTCCCGACCACGTCAAGGGCAAGCTGACGACCCGGGCGAAGTTCATCGAGCAGGTGCTCAGGTCCGAGGAGTTTCCGATCGGCGAGGGCATCGCCGGGAGGGTGGCCCAGACGGGCCGCGGCGAGCTGATCGCCGATGCGACCCGCGACCCGAGGATCGTCAAGCACGACGACCCGAACCTCGTGGTCCGGTCCGTCATCGCGGTGCCCATGAATTTCCGCGAGCGCTTCTTCGGCGTCCTCGTCGTGGCGAACCCGGTGGACAACCGGCTCTTCACCGAGATGGAATGCACGCTCATGCAGTCGCTGGCCGAGCAGGCCGCGCTCGCCCTCCACAATGCGGAGTTCCTTAACCTCCAGATCGAGCGCAGCCAGCTCGACCTGGATCTCTCCATCGCGAGCGGCATCCAGCAGATGCTGCTCCCGTCGCAATCCACCGTGTTCCCGGGCCTCGACCTGGACGCGCGGTACGCCCCCGCGCAGAGGGTGGGAGGCGACCTGTTCGACATCATCGTCCTTTCCCCGACGCGGCTCGGCCTGGTCGTCGCCGACGTCTCGGGCAAGGGCATCGGCGCATCGCTCTACATGGCCGTGTGCAGGACCAACCTCAGGCAGATCGCGCCCCGCCACACGTCCCCCGCCCAGGCGCTAGTCGAGCTCAACCGGACGATGGGGGCCGACATCCACGGGGAGGTCTATGTGACCGTGATCTACGCCGTGATCGACATCGCGGTGAACACCGTGACGTTTGCGCGGGGGGGCCACGAGCTTCCGCTCTTTGCCCGGAAGGACCCGGCGACCGGCAACTACCTCACCCACCTCGTGCGCTCCGAGGGGATGCCGGTGGGCCTCGTGCCCGATGAGCTGTTCGCGTCCGCCATCGAGGACAAGGTCGAGAGCTTCGATTCCGGCGACACCATGGTCCTCTACACGGACGGCGTCACCGAGGCCCCCAACGAGGAGGAGAAGGAGTTCTCGAGCACCCGGCTCGCCGACGTCGTGCGCACGCTCCACGCGCGGCCCGCCCGCGAGATCAACGACGGCGTCCTTGAGAGCGTGCGCCGGTTCTCGGGGGCGGCCGGGCAGCGCGACGACCTCACCCTGGTGACGGTGAAGCGGTCCTGACCCGGGATGGCCGGCGATCCCATGGCCGAGCGCAGGAGGATTCTCGTGGCCGGGGGCGGGGCGGCGGGATTCTTTGCGGCCATCGCGTGCGCCGAGTCCGACCGGCGGGCGGAAGTCCTCCTCTGCGAGGCGACGGCCCATCCCCTGGCGAAGGTGAGGGTGTCCGGGGGAGGGCGGTGCAACGTCACCCGCGCGTGCTTTGAGCCCGAGGAGCTCGCGAAGGGCTATCCAAGGGGCTCAAGGGAGCTGATCGGGCCGTTTCACCGCTTCGGGCCGACGGAGACCGTGGCGTGGTTCGCCGACCGGGGCGTCCCCTTGAAGACGGAGGCGGACGGCCGGATGTTCCCGGTCACGGACGACTCCGCGACCATTGTGGACTGCCTCTGCGGGGCCGCCCGGGGGGCGGGAGTGGTCCTGCGAACGGGTTCGGGGCTGAGAACGCTCGAGCGGGGCGAGGCCGGCCGGCTCAAGGCGTCCCTGTCGACGGGCGAGACGGTCGTGGCCGACCGGGTCCTGGTGGCCACGGGAGGCGGGCGCTCCTCGGCGGGCTTTGCCGTGGCGGCCTCCCTCGGGCACACGATTGAACCCCTGGTGCCGTCGCTCTTCACGCTCCACGTGGACGATCCGCGGATAAGGGGCCTTGAGGGCGTCTCCGCCCCGTCGGTCCGCGTTTCGGCCAAGGGCACCCGGCTTCGCGAGAACGGGCCGATCCTCGTCACCCACTGGGGCCTGAGCGGGCCCGCCGTCCTCCGGCTGTCGGCCTGGGGGGCGCGCGAGCTAAACCGGATGGACTACCGTTTCACGCTTTCGGTGAACTGGGCGGAGCCGCGCACGGCGGACCAGGTGGGCGGGTGCCTCGAGGGCGAGCGCACCGAGCACCCGCGCCGGCTCGTGACCACGGCGAATCCCTTCGGGCTGCCGGCGCGGCTCTGGGAGCGCCTGGCCGAGGCCGCCGGGATTCCCCCCCAGGCGACCTGGGCGGGCCTCTCCAACGACCTCGTGCGCTCGCTCGCCCTTCAGGCCACCGCCGCCGAATTCACGGTGTCGGGCAAGAGCCTGAACAAGGAGGAGTTTGTCACGTGCGGCGGCGTGCGCCTGAGCGAGGTGAACATGGCCACCATGGAGAGCAGGAAGTGCCCGGGCCTGCACTTCGCGGGCGAGGTCCTCGACATCGACGGCATCACCGGGGGCTACAATTTCCAATCGGCCTGGACGACCGGGTGGCAGGCCGGCCAGGCGATGGCTTCGGGCTGAGGCCCCGGGGGCCGCTCAGGCGGCCTTGGCCTTCGGTCGGGTCAGGAAAAGGATCAGGAATATGCCGAACAGGATGACCGGCAGGACGCCGATCTTCTGGAGCACGTCGAGCCCGGCATCCGCCTGGATCTTCATCCATGCCGTCGGGTCGGTCGCGGCCGCCAGGGTCGCCTTGGTCTGGCCGGCGGGAATGTGCGCCGCGATTCCGTCGTCATAGAACTTTCCGATGATCGGAAGGGCGAAGTTCGTCGCCAGCATTCCGGCCCCGCCCATGATCGCAAGGCCCAGCGCGCCGGTGCTCGGGAACCGCTCGTTCACATAGCCGAGCATGGTCGGCCAGAAGAAGCACACGCCCATGGCGAAGACGGTCGCGACGACGTAGACCATCGCGCCCGAGGACTTGCTCATGGCATAGAGGCCGACGGCGCTCAGGGCCGCGCTGCAGAGGAGGGTGCCGAGGGGCGAGAGCCGGTGGACAATCGTGCCCGCGCAGGACCGCCCGATCGCCATCACGCCGTTGATCCAGACCAGGACGAGGATGCTCGAGATTCCGAGGTTCCCGAGGATCGTCGGGATCCACTGGTTGATCCCAAGTTCGGTCGACGCGGTCATCAGCATGCACACGACCATCAGGAGGAACAGGGGGTGCACGCATGCCTTGAACATCGAGCCCCACGAGATTCCCTTCTGGACCCGCTCGGTCTGCGGGAAGGGCTGGCCCATGAAGAGATACCCGTAGGCGACGAGCGGGACCAGCATGGTGGCGTACTCGGCCTTCCAGCTGAGTCCCCCCTTCTCCATCAGATAAGAAAGAACGCCCCCGATCACGATGCCGCCCGGAAACCACACGTGAAAGTGGTTCAGCTTGGTGGTCTTGTCGTTGGGATAAAGGGAGGCGATCAGGGGATTGCAGGCCGCCTCGACCGATCCGTTGGCAATGCCGAAGATCAGCGTGCCGATGTAGAGGCTCAGGTAGTTCCAGGCAAAGATCGTGAGCACAATGCCCACGAGGTGTCCCACAAACGCGATGGCCACGATCCTGCCGAGGCCGAGCGCGTCGCAAAGGGGTCCGCCAAAGAGCATGGCGAGCGTGAACCCCCAGAACGCGGTCCCCGTGACCCAGCCCACCTGCTCGTACGACAGGTTGAACTGGGTGGCCCAGGAGTTGGCGGCTGCGCCGCGGAGGGCGAAGCTCATGGCGGTCACCACGAGGGCGACCCTGCTTGCGAGAAAGAGGCGTTTTGCGTCCATGGGTCTTGGATTAGGGTTTGAGGCCGAGCGTCTCGAGATAGGCGAGGCTCAAGGGGATGTTCTTCACCGGGTCCGAGGTCTCATCCTCGATGAAGGAGATCACGGCGCCGTCCTTCTTGCCTTCGCTGAGGATCGCCGGCCAATCCATCCGGCCCTGGCCGACCGCGACGTTGTCCTCGACCGGGGCGCCGCCCGTGTATCCGACCTGGGTTGCGCCTTTTCTCATATCCTTGACATGAAACATCTTATAGCGGTCAGGGTTTTTCTGAAGCAGCTTCACGGGGTCCTGCCCGGCGTTGACGACCCAGAACACATCCATCTCGACGAACACGAGGCTCGGGTCCGTCTCCTTCAACAGGACGTCATAGGCCGAGGTCCCGTCCGCCAGGGGCTTGAATTCATAGCCGTGGGTGTGGAACCCGAAACCGAGCCCCACGGCCTTCAGGGCCGCGCCGAACTTGTTGAAGTTCTGGGCGGCCACATGGGCGTCCTCCACGGTGAAGTCGCCCGTGTGCGGCACCCACGCGACGATCACGTTCGAAACGCCGAGGGTCTTCGCGTCGGCGATGACCCCGTCCAGGTCCTTCTGCAGGCGCTCATAGGGGAAATGCCCGCAGACGATCTTGAGGCCGTGGGCATCGGCCTGCGCCCGGAACTCCTTGGGCGTAAGGTCGTAGGTACCGGCGGATTCGACGACCGTGAATCCCAGGGACCTGACCAGGTCCATCCCGGTGGACACATTGGCCTGGAGTTGTTTCCTCAGGCTCCAGAGCTGGAGCCCCAGGGGGTTGGGCTCAACGGCGAGAGCCGATGAGCAAATAAGGACCATGGCAGCAACGAGCTTGGTTTTCATTGTCAGGGGGTTCGGTGGAGTCCCGCGCGGAGGGGCTACGCGGGCGCCCCGGAAAGGAGGGGACGCGTCGGAAAATCTGGGGGTATTGGGAAAATGTACAAGGAAGAAGCCCGTGCAAGGCGTCTTGCCACGCCGCCCCGGTGAACCAAGGGTGGGGGCTGCATGTCAGCCACTGCCGCGCCCAAAGCCGACCGCTTCTCGCTTCCCGACCCGACGGGACATTTCGGGCCCTATGGGGGAACCTTCGTCCCCGAGACCCTCGTGGCCGCCCTCGAGGAACTGGAGTCGGTTTACCGCGCCGCAAGGGTCGACCCCGAATTCCAGCGCCAGCTCCGGCGCCATCTCTCCGAATTCGCGGGCCGGCCGACGCCGCTCTATTTTGCCGAGCGCCTGACGCAGCACTGCGGGGGCGCCCGGATCTATTTCAAACGCGAGGACCTGCTGCACACGGGGGCCCACAAGATCAACAATGCGATCGGCCAGGCGCTCCTCGCGCTCAGGATGGGAAAGAAGCGGATCATCGCCGAGACGGGCGCCGGCCAGCACGGCGTCGCCACGGCCTCGGTGTGCGCCAAATTCGGCCTCGAATGCGTCGTCTACATGGGCGCCGTGGACATGGAGCGGCAGGCGCTCAACGTGTTCCGGATGCGCCTCATGGGGGCCGAGGTCCGCAGTGTGGAGGCGGGGCAGAAGACGCTGAAGGAGGCCATCAACGAGGCGATGCGCGACTGGGTGACGAACGTGCGGAGCACCCATTACATCCTCGGTACGGCCTACGGAGCCCATCCCTACCCGGAGATGGTCCGCGACTTCCACCGCGTGATCGGCGCCGAGGCCAGGGAGCAGATCCTCGAGCGCGAGGGCCGGCTCCCCGACGAACTCGTGGCGTGCGTGGGCGGCGGGAGCAACGCGATAGGGCTCTTCTTCGAGTTCCTGGACGACCCGGGTGTCCGCATGACCGGGGTCGAGGCCGGCGGCAGGGGCATCCGCAGGGGGGACCATGCGGCGCGGTTCAGCGGCGGAAAGCTCGGCGTGCTGCAGGGCTGCAAGACCTTCATCCTCCAGGACCCCGACGGACAGATCGAGCTCACCCATTCGGTCTCAGCCGGGCTCGATTATGCGGCGGTCGGGCCCGAGCACGCCTATTACCGGGACCTCGGCCGGATTGACTATGCCTATGCGACCGACGACGAGGTGCTTGAGGCGTTCCAGCTCTGCTCGCGGACCGAGGGCATCATTCCCGCGCTCGAAAGCACGCACGCCATCGTCCACGGCCTGAAGCGGGCCCGCGCGCTCGGGCCGGGCAAGACGATCATCATCAACCTGAGCGGCCGGGGGGACAAGGACGTCCAGCAGGTCGCGAAGATCCTGGGGGGAAAACCGTGAAAAGCATGACCGGATACGGGAGGGCGACCGCGGGGACGGCCGGGGGAACCCTGGCCGTCCAGGTCAGCTCCGTGAACCGCCGGAGCCTCGACCTTTCGGTCAAGCTCCCGTCCGACTGGGAGAGCCTCGAGGCCGAGATCGGCGAGCGCGTCCGCAGGGTGGCCGCCCGCGGCAAGGTGCACGTCGACATCGAGTTCTCCGCGGCGAAGGGGAAGGACGAGGTCTCCTGGAACGACGCGTCGGTCGTCGCCGTCCTCGACAGGCTGGAGGACCTTGCCGATGCCCGGCACGTCCCCTTCCAGCCTACCGCCGAGCTCCTCTGGCACGTCGCGAATTCGCAGAGATCGACGGCCGAGGTGCCCCCGACCGACCGTGTCCGAAAGGAGCTTTTCCCCGCCCTCGAGGAGGCGCTGCGCGCGTTTGCCGCCATGCGGGCCAAGGAGGGCGAGGCCCTCTTCGTGGACTTCATCGAGCGCGTGGGCCTCTGCCGCAGGCACATCGACGCGGTCGCTGCAAGGGCCCCGGCCGTCGCCCCGGCGTACCGGGCGCAGCTCCTGAAGCGCCTCCGCGAGGCCGGGCTCGAGCTCGACCTGAACGACGAGAGGGTGCTCCGCGAGATCGCCCTCTTCGCCGACCGCTGCGACGTCAGCGAGGAGATCACCCGCTTCCGGAGCCACCTCGACCAGCTTGCCGCGCTCCTGAAGTCGGAGGACGAGATCGGGAGGAAGGCCGACTTCATCCTCCAGGAACTGGGCCGCGAGGCCAACACGGTCGGCAGCAAGGCGAACGACCTGGCGATCTCCAAGAGCGTGATCGAGCTCAAGAACGAGCTCGAGCGCATCCGGGAGCAGATGGCCAACGTCGAATGAGGCTTCAGACCCCGATCTTGGGGGACCTGAGGGAGTAGAGGGCGTAGAGCACGACGCCGGCGCAGATGGCCGAGTCGGCCACGTTGAAGGTCGGGTAGATGTAGGTCCCGAAATGGAAGTCCAGAAAGTCGACCACGTGGCCGCGCGTGATCCGGTCGACCAGGTTGCCGGTGATGCCCCCGCACATGAGCCCGAAGCACGCCTGGGCCTTTGAGGCAACGAGGCCGAGCGCCCGCCTTCCGATGAAGATCGCCACCAGCGTGGCCGCCGCGAGGGACGCCAGCACGATGCTGCGCCCGGAAAAGACGCTCCAGGCGGCGCCGGTGTTCCCCACGTGGACGATGTAGAAGAAACCCCGCACGACCGGTATGGCGCCCGCCGCCTCCCCGTAGGTGTTGAACGGAAGCCGCGCGGCGATCCACGCCTTGGTGGCCTGGTCGGCCACAAGGACGGACGCCGCAATCGTCAAGAGCCGCCTGTATTTTACGGCACGCCAGGTGAACGAGAGCCCTGGGTCGACCGAAGGCATCAGTCCTCGGCGTTGTCGTCCTGGGGAATCGCGCCGCCCTCTTCGCCGGCCTCGCCGAAAAGCCCCGCCTGGGTGCGGGAATGGTGCCTGTGGCGCTCGATCTGCTTCTGGGCCTCGGCCGAGTAGCGCGTGAACGGCACGGCGAGCAGGCGCTCCTTGGAGATCGGCTTGGCCGTGATCTCGCAGATGCCGTACGTGCCGTCGCGGATCCGCTTGATGGCGGCCTCGATCTCGGAGAGCGCCTCCTGCTCGTTCGAGACGAGGCTGAGGGCGAAGTCGCGGTCAAAGGTGTCGGTGCCCGCGTCGGCCATGTGCTGCCCGTACGAGGAGAGGTCCCCGGCGTCGTCCTTCACGGAGCGCTTCAGCGTCTCCTCGGAGTGGCGCTCGATGCCCTCGGTCAGGTGCTTCCTCAGGTCGACAAGCAGCTTGTAGTACCGCTTGAATTTCTCCTGAACCCCCCGCTCCTCGATCACCTCGGCAGCCTTCGTCCGCTTGGGATTGAATCCGAGGATGTCCGCCAGGGATGCGGCCTTGATATGGTTCGGCTTGGCGGGCTTCTCCAGGGCGGCGTTGATGACGGCCGCGGGCTTGGCGACCACCTTGGTGGCCTTGGCGGTCGATTCGGCCTTTGCGGTCACGGTCTTCGCGATCGCCCGCACCTCATCCAGGCTGAAGGCGATCGGCTTGGTGGCGGCCTTGCGGGCGAGGATGCTGTCGCGCAGGGCTGTTTTCTTTGATGGTTTTTCCATGGGTGGACGTTTGCCCGGGGCCACGGGCGCGGTTTCGGCCGGCTTGGAGGCAGGCACTTTTCGCGGTTCAACCCCAGGAGCTTTCTTTTTTGGCGATTTGGTTTTTTTTGTCTTATCCATGGGGAGTCTTGGGGGGGTTAAAATCGACGCTCTAGGTTATCTCTTTAGTGCCTCAGCGCAACGGGGGCAGACCCCCGAGGGCGGGGTCGATGCAAGCGCGGGGACCCAACGCCAGCAGCGGGGGCAGCGCACATGTCCCAGCTCCGAGCAGGTTTGCACGCTGACGCTGAACGGGTCGCCGGGTTCGGCGGTCGCCTGAACTTTCACATCGGATACGATAAATATCTCCGGCAAAGAGCCGAGGTTCTTCTCAAGGGTCTCCTTCATCGGGTCCCCGTCGGCCAGGAGGAGGGTGACGGAGGCGTCCAGCGATTTTCCGATGCGCCCGGCGGCGCGCAGGGGCTCGATGGCCTCGTTCACACGGCCGCGCAGCTTGAGCAGCAAGCCAAACTCGGAGGCCCGGGAATCGGTCTCCGGGGGCACGACCGGCCAGTCCTGGAGGTGCACGGAACCCTCAGCAAACTCCACGCCGGCCCCCGCGAACGACCAGGCCTCGTCGCAGGTGAAGGGAATGACCGGGGCGAGGACACGGACCAGGATCTGGAATATCTGGTGGATGGCCGTCTGCGAGGAACGGCGCAGGGGGTGATCCGATTCAAGGGTGTAAAGCCGGTCCTTGAGTATGTCGTGGTAGGTGGCGGAAAGCGTGACGGAACAGAACTGATTGCAAAGCTGGTACACGCGATGAAATTCGTAGGCGCCGTAGGCCGCATCGCACGCGCGGCAGAGCTCCGCGGCCTGCTCGAGCGCCCAGCGGTCCAGGGGGTCAAGCTTCGCCCCGGGGGTCGAGTCGCGGCCCGCGTCGAAATCGAACAGGTTGGCCAGCTGGAAGCGGAACGTGTTGCGGATCAGCCGGTACGTCTCCCCGACATGGGAGAGTATCTCCTTGGAAATCGGGATGTCGTCCCTGAAGTCCTGGGAGGTGATCCAGAGGCGGATCACGTCGGCCCCGTAATCGGAGACGTACGCCTCGCTTGTCTGGGGCTTCTGGTACGAGGAGCTCTTGGAGATCTTCTTCTGCTCCTCGTCCACGATGAACCCGTGGGTCAGGACGGCCTTGTACGGCGCGGAGCCGTAGGCGATCACCGAGGTCCAAAGGGACGACTGGAACCAGCCGCGGTGCTGGTCGCTGCCCTCGAGGTAGAGGTCCGCCGGCCACGACGTGCCGCCCTGGCCGCGCCTCAGGACGGCGGCGTGCGAGGACCCGGAGTCGATCCAGACATCGAGCGTGTCCCGGCCGCAGGAGAGCGCGGACGCCGGCGGCCAGCCGGCCGGCAGCCCGACCCCCGCGAGGATCTCCGCCGGCTGGGACTCATACCAGATGTTGGTGCCCCGCTTCTCCACCTTGTCGGCGACGGCCCGGATCACCCCGGCGTCGAGGTACGGCCTCTTCTCGGCGTCGAAGAAGGCGGGGATGGGCACGCCCCATGAGCGCTGGCGGCTGATGCACCAGTCCGGGCGGGACTCGACCGCCGCCCGGATGCGCGCCTCGCCCCAGGCCGGTATCCAGCCTCCCGCGGAGGCGATCCCCGAGATCTGGTCGAGCGCAAGGGCCCTCGAACCGGCCTTGTCGAGCGATACGAACCATTGGTCGACGGCCCTGAAAATGATCGGCGTCTTGGAGCGCCAGCAGTGCGGGTAGCTGTGGGTGAACTTGTGCTTCGCCAGGAGCGAGCCCGTGGAATCGAGCTTGCGCAGGACCGCGATGTTCGCGGCCGACGTCCTTTTCTTCTTCAGGTCCTCGACGCTTTCCAGGGTCGAGGCGCCCACGAGATCCGCCGGAATGCGCCCGTCGTCGACGTAGGTTCCGTTGTCGGCGACCGGGCAGTAGATCTCGAGGCCGTACTTGAGCCCGGTCTGGTAGTCCTCGGCGCCGTGTCCGGGCGCCGTGTGGACGCAGCCGGTGCCGCTGTCCACGGTCACGTAGTCGGCGAGGACGACGGGGGAGGCGCGGTCGATGAAGGGGTGACGAGCGCCCAGGTTCTCGAGCGCGCGGCCGCCGATCGCCATGACGACGGCCGGGGGCGAGCCGAGGCCGGCGGCCGTCGCGACGGCGCCCAGGAGCGCGCCCGCGACGATGATCCGCTCGGCACCCAGGTCGGCGACCACATAGTCGACGTCCGGATTCACCGCGATGGCGAGGTTGGCCGGGATCGTCCAGGGCGTCGTGGTCCAGATGACGATGCTGAGGGGCTTGTCGGAGGGCAGCCCGAAGCGGGCGGCCTCGGCGTCCGGAATCCTGAACCGCACCCAGATGGAGGGGGAGGATTGCTCCTTGTACTCGATCTCGGCCTCCGCGAGCGCCGTTTCGAAGGGGATCGACCAATAGACCGGCTTCTTGCTTCGGTAGACGATGCCCTTTTCGACGAACGCGGCGAAGACACGCAGGATGTCCGCCTCAAAGGCGGGCGCCTTCGTCTTGTATTCGTGGGCCCAGTCCGCGAGGACGCCGAGCCGCTTGAACTGCGCCGTCTGCTTGGCGATCCACGTCTCGGAATAGGCGTCGCAGAGGCGCCGGAGCTCCTGGGTCGAGACCTGCCGGTTCGCCTCCCTTAGCTCGCCTGCGACCTTCTGCTCGATCGGCAGGCCGTGGCAATCCCATCCGGGGACGAAGGGCGTCCTGAACCCGCGCAGGGCCTTGTACCGGTTGGTGACGTCCTTCAGCGTCTTGTTGAGGGCCGTGCCGATGTGGACGTCGCCGTTCGTAAACGGCGGGCCGTCATGAAGAACAAAGGCGGGGGCCCCCTTGCGCCTCTTCTGGACCCGCTCGAAAAGCCCGATCTTCTCCCAATGGGCCGCCCGCGCCGGCTCGCGCTGGGCGAGCGCCGCCCTCATGGGGAAATCGGTCCTCGGCAGCTGCAGCGTGTCTTTGAGTTCTGTCTCCAAAATTGGGAAAAAGGGTCCGGGAGGCTAAAGCGCCCCCCGGGGGAGTCAAGACACGCGCTTCGCGAGCGAGGTCCCCGACTTAATGCAGTCCGGCAGCGCAATGCCATCGCGGACGTTGCCGCCGATGAACAGGCCCGGGAAATTCCTCTCGCACTCGGCGATGGCGTCGAGGTGGCGTCCGTAGCCCAGGTTGTACTGGGGGATGGCCCGGGGCCAGAGGACGTGCCTGACGACGGACGGCTTCCCCTGCGCGCCGACAAGGACGCCGAGGTCCTCGCATACCCGCGCCACCAGCTCGTCCTGGGGCAGCAGGGCGATCTCGGGTCGGATGGCGCCGCCGGTGAAGACGGTCAGCGCCACATGGCCCTCCGGGGCGCGTCCGGCGAAGAGGCTCGACGAGAACAGGAGCCCGAGGATGGACCGCCGCTCGCCCGAGGGAACGAGGGCCCCAAATCCGTCGAGCGGGTGCTTCACCTGGTCGCGCCTGTAGCCGAGGAAGACGGAGGCGACCGGCGAATACTCGACCTCGGCGAGCCCCGCCAGGGGCCTGATGCCGACGTCGCCGATTTCGAGCCGGGCGAGGCTCCAGGCGGGCAGGGCGGCCACGACGCAGTCGAATTCCCCGTGGGCCGGCCCCTCCGGCCCGATCCAGGCGACCCGCCAGCGCGCATCCCTCCCCGGCGTGACCGCGCGCACGTCCGCGTTAAGCTCAACCGAGCCCTGCGGCAGCCGCGCCGCGAGCAGGTCGGTCAGGCTCTGGAGTCCCAGGCGGAACGAGATGATCGGGGCCGAGGCGCTCTGCCCCTCGGCCCTGCGCCTGCGCACCCCGGCGATCGCCGACCGTATGAGGGAGCCGTTCGTCCGCTCGGCCTCCCAAAGCTTCGGAAAGGCGTGCTTCGCGGAGAGACGGTTCGAATCCCCGGCGTAGATCCCGCCGATGAAGGGCTGGACGGCCCGCTCGAGGACCTCGTCCCCGAAATGGTCCCTGATGAAGGTGGCCACGCTCACGTCCTCCTGGCGCAGCCGCGGCGAAAGCGTGGCCTCCAAGAGGATCTTCGCCTTCGTGCGGAACGAGAACAGGGGCGTTGAAAAAAACTTTCCCGGACCGGCCGGAGCGGGGACGAGCGCGCCGTTATGGACGAGGTAGCGGTTCTTCGCCGCCGGTCCCGCCCGCTGGCGCTCGCCGGTGAGCCCGAGGTCGGAGAGCATCGAGGAGATCTCCGGCGTTTCCTGGAACGAGTTGGGGCCCGCCTCCGACAGCCAGCCTCCGGCGGTGTCCGTCCGGATGTTGCCGCCGACGCGCGGCGCGCAGTCAAGGAGCCTTACGGAGTGCCCCGCGGACGAAAGCCGCCAGGCTGCCGTCAGGCCCGTCACACCCCCGCCGAGGATCGCAACCTTCATAGATGATCATTTCCAACCTATGACCGTATCGAGGAGCGCCTCGACGCAGCCGATCTTTGCCTGCGGAAGGATCCCGTGTCCGAGGTTGAAAATGTGCCCGTTCGCGCCCCGCATCGATTCAAGGATTCGGGAGGTTTCCCTCCGCGCGATGTCGGGCGTGGTGTTCAGGATGGCCGGGTCCAGGTTGCCCTGGACCGCGACATTGGCGGGCAGGTTGCGGCGCACGACGCAGAGGTCGTTCGTCCAGTCCACGCTGAGCACCCGCGCCCCGGTGAACGCCTGGTCCGTCAGGTGGGGGCCCGTGCCCTTGCCGTAGATGATGATCGGAAAGCCCTCGGGCATCGCCGCGATGATCGTGCGGATCCACCGAAGCGAGGCGGCCTCGTAGTCCGGCCCCGCGATGATCCCTCCCCAGGAGTCGAAGATCTGGATCGCGTCCGCGCCCGCCTGGATCTGCATCTTGAAGTAGGCGATCAGGGATTCGGTCAGCTTGCCGAGAAGCAGGTCGAACGCGGCCCGGTCCTCGTAGAAGAGGCCCTTCACCCGGGCGAAGTCCTCGGAGCTGCCGCCCTCGACCATGTACGTCGCGAGCGTCCAGGGAGACCCCCCGAAGCCGAGGAGGGCCCTTTCGCCGGCCAATTCCCGCTTCAGGAGGGCGAGGGCGGCCCCCACGTAGGAGAGGCGCTCGGGCACGGCGGTCGACGGCCCCAGGGCCTCGATCATCGCCCTGTTCTCGAGCCTTCGCTCCATGGCGATGCCCCCCTCGTCCCTGAACGTGTAGCCCTGGCCGAGGGCCTCGGGAATCACCAGGATGTCCGAGAAGAGTATGGTCGCGTCGATCGCGAACCTGCGGATCGGCTGGAGCGAAACCTCGGCGGCGAGCTCGGGCGTGCGCACCATCTTCAGGAACCCGTGCTTCTTCTTCAATTCGCGGTACTCGGGAAGGTAGCGGCCCGCCTGGCGCATGATCCAGACCGGCGGCCGGTCAAGCGGCTGGCAGGAGCAGGCGGCGAGGAATCGGGTTCGGGAGTTCACAGGGGCTGGCCCAGCCAGTCGCGGGGCTTCAGGAATACATCATGGAGGCGGGCCTCGGGCGAGCCCGGTTCCGGCGACACGGCGTAGTCCCAGCGCACGAGCGGCGGGAGGCTCATGAGGATCGACTCCGTGCGGCCCCCGCTCTGGAGCCCGAAAAGGGTGCCCCGGTCCTCGAGCAGGTTGAATTCGACGTAGCGGCCCCGGCGGCGCAGCTGGTGCTCCCGCTCGCGCTCGCCGTAGGCAGTCGCCTTGCGGCGCGCGACGATCGGCCGGTACGCCGGGATGAAGGCGTCGCCGACGCTCCTTAGGAGCTCGAAGCTCCGGTCGAACCCGAGCTCGTCGAAGTCGTCAAAGAAAAGCCCGCCCACGCCCCTCGCCTCGCCGCGGTGCTTGAGGAAAAAATAGTCGTCGCACGCCTTCTTCATGCGCGCGTAGAGCGGCTCCCCGAAGGGCGCCACGGCGCGGTGCGCCGTGCGGTGCCAGTGGACGGCGTCCTCCTCGAAGCCGTAGAAGGGGGTCAGGTCCCAACCCCCCCCGAACCACCAGGTCGGCGTCCCGGCGTCCGCATTGGCGAAGAGGAACCGGACATTGGCGTGGGAGGTCGGCACGTAGGGGTTCCTCGGGTGGATGACGAGCGAGACGCCCAGGGCGAACCAGGGCTTCCCGGCGATCTCCGGGCGCCTTGACGACGCCGACTGCGGCAGGGCCATCCCTGAGACCTGGGAATACCCCACGCCCGCCTTCTCGAACACGTCGCCGCCCTCCAGGATCCGCGTCCTTCCCCCGCCGCCCTCGGCCCGGCTCCATTCGTCCTCCCTGAACCGACCCTTGCCGTCCTCCGCCTCCAGGGCCGAGCAGATGGCATCCTGGAGCCCCGTGAGGTAGGTCCTGACCGGTGCGGGATCGGCGCTCATGGCATTATCCGCTTGAGCCCGGAACATGGATCACCGGTCCGCTCTCCGCCCCCGGCGCCGGAAGGGGGGCCGCGGGCCGGGCGGGCTGGGCGGGATCGGCCGACCCGCGCCCGAAGGCCGGCTCCGAGACCGGGACCTTCATGAACGCCTCCGAGATCAGTTCCTGGACGTTCAGGTCCCTCGTGCGCGAGTCGGGGCTGTCCATCATGACGACGATGATCCTGCGCCCGTTTCGCAGCGCCGTGGCCGACAGGCAGAAGCCGGCCCCGCTCGTGAATCCCGTCTTCAGGCCGTCGACCCCCGGTATCCTGCCGAGCAGGTGGTTGTGGTTGTTCATCACGACCGGCTGAAGCCGGATCCCGGCGCCAAAGGGCCGGCTCTTGATCGACGTGTACTTGAGAACGTCCGTGTGCAGCAGGAGGTAGCGGCAGAGGATGGCGAAATCCCTCGGCGTCGTCAGGTCCCCCTCGGCGATCCTCCGGCTCGGCGGCGGGAAGCCGTGGGGGGAGCGGAACGTGCTGCGGGTCATTCCGAGCTCCCGGGCTTTCGCGTTCATGAGCGCGACGAACGTGCTGACCGTGCCGCCCGCCTTGTGGGCGAGCGTGTAGGCGGCGTCGTTGGCCGACTGGATCATCATCGCGTAGATGAGCTCCTCCACCGGGAACGTCTCCCCCTGCCTGAGCCAGACCTCGGTGCTGTCCCGTAGCGCCGCGACCCTCGCGTCCTCCTGGGTGACGGTCACCGGGGTGCTGAGCGAGAGGGACCCCTTCTTGATCTCGTCGACGAGGACGGCGTACGTCATCAGCTTCGTCATGCTCGCCGGGGGGCTCACGGAGTCGGCGTTGTCCTCAAAGAGGACCGCGCCGGTCGCCGCGTCGGTGGCGATGGCCCCCTTGTAGGAGGGCGAGGTGCGGGCCGAGGCGGCCGTTGCCGCCGCCACGACGCCGATCGCGATCCGGAAAGCAAAGGGAAGGCGCTTCAGAAACATGGGGAAAGGCAAACGGGGCCGAGGTCCAAGGCAACAGGGTTTCGCGATCCCCGGTCAATTCCCCGCGGGGGCGGGCTGCTCCAGGGGCAGCTCCCTCAGCTTCAGGTCGGGGTTCTTCTCGACGAAGTAGCGCAGGGTCCAGTCGTTCGGGAAGAGCGCCACGGGCTGGTCGAGCTTGTCCGATCCGAAGCTGACCCCCGACGCCACGATCAGCCCCGAGGGATTCCTGAGCGCGGGGTGCGGCTCGATCCACCGCAGGAGGGTCCACGGCGTCGCCTCGAGGCGGGATTCCGCGTTGTACTCGCTCTTCATGCGGTACTGGACCACCTCGAACTGGAGGGGGCCGACCGCCGCGAGAAGGGTCGAGCCCGGGGGGGCGTTGCGCGCCGTGAAGGACTGCACCACGCCCTCCTGCAGAAGCTGGTCGAGGCCGGTCCTGAACTTCTTCGAGTCCGAGGGGTTGGGGTTCGAGATGTAGGCGAAGACCTCCGGGGGAAACCGGGGTATCTCGTCAAAGAGGATGGTGCGGTCCTCCGTGAGGGTGTCGCCGATCCCGAACGCGTCGTGGCCGACGAGCCCGATGACGTCCCCGGGCCACGCCTCGTCGACCGTCTCCCTTTCCTGGCCGAAGAGCTTGTGGGAGGAGGAAAGGCGGACCGTCTTGCCGGTCTGCGCGTGGAGGACGCCCATGTCGCGGTCGAATTTTCCCGAGCACACGCGCATGAACGCGATGCGGTCCCGGTGGCGGGGATCCATGTTCGCCTGGATCTTGAAGATGAAGGCGGAGAACTTGTCGAAGGTCACCGGCACCTCGCGGGCGAGGCCGCCCCCGATCGAGCAGCGGGGCTGCGGCGGGATGGAGTCCCTGAGAAAGCCGTCCAGGAGGAGCTGGATCCCGAAGTTGTTCACCGCGCTCCCAAAATAGACCGGCGTCTGCTTTCCGGCCCGCACGGCCTCAAGGTCGTAGGGGTGCCCCGCGCCGTCGAGCATCGCGAGCTGCTCGCCCACCTCTTCGAAGGTCGAGGCGTCGAGCTTCGCCTTGACCGCGGGGTCGCCGAGCGAGGCGACCTTCTCCGGCGCCCGGTAGGCGCCGCCGGGCACCCGCTCGAAGAGGTGCACCTGGGCCATCCTCCGGTCGTACACGCCGCGGAACGACGGGCCGTTCCCGAGGGGCCAGACGACCGGCGACGCCTGGATGCCGAGCACCGCCTCGAGCTCGTCGAGAAGGGCGATCGGGTTCAGGGTCGGCCGGTCGCACTTGTTCATGAACGTGAAGATGGGGATGCCCCGGCGGCGGCAGACCTCGAAGAGCTTGCGCGTCTGGCTCTCCACGCCCTTCGCCGCGTCGATCACCATGAGGACCGCGTCGACCGCGGTCAGCACCCGGTAGGTGTCCTCGGAGAAGTCCTTGTGGCCCGGGGTGTCCAGGAGGTTGACGGCGAAGCCGTTGTAGTCGAACTGGAGGACGGTCGAGCTGATCGAAATGCCGCGCTGCCTCTCGAGCTCCATCCAGTCGGAGGTGGTCGCGCGCTGGTTCTTGCGGTCCTTGACGGCGCCGGCCAGGTGGATCGCGTTTCCGTAGAGCAGGAACTTTTCGGTCAGCGTCGTCTTGCCCGCATCGGGATGCGAAATGATCGCGAAGGTGCGTCGGCGGTCGATTTCAGGCGGGAGGGACATTGGGAATCGGCCAGTAAAATCGGGCCCCCGCCGCCTTGGAAGCCTTTTCGGGGGTTTTGAGGCGGGCGCCACTTTTGGCTTCTATGCGGGGCCAGGGCGGCGATGATCCGTGAATGTCAGCTCCCGCTTACAAGCTGAAGGCCAACGCCAATTCGCGCGTCCTGTCCGGGCACCCATGGGTGTTCGCGAACGAGGTCGAGGCGCCCCTTGCGCCCGAGTGCGACGGCGAGGTGGTCGAATGCCGCGACCGGACGGGCCGCCTCCTGGGAACCGGGATCTGCAACGGCCGCTCCCAGATCGTGTGGCGCCGGCTGAGCCGGGACCGGGTGGTCCTGGACGAGGCGTACCTGAGGCCCGCCCTCGAGCGGGCGATCTCGAGGCGGGCGGCCGGGGATTACCGCCGGATCGTATGGTCGGAATCCGACGACCTGCCCGGGGTCGTCGCGGACCAGTACGGCGACACGGTGGTCCTCCAGATCCAGACCCTGGCGATGGAGAGGAGGTCGGCGCTCATCGCGGACCTCCTGGACGGACTGCTCCATCCCTCCGAGGTGGTCTTCAGGAACGACGGCCAGATCCGCAGGCTCGAGGGCCTGCCGCTCGAGACCCACACGCGCTCCGGCAGGCCCTGGGAGCCGCGCTGGGGATCGATCGACGGCTTTGAGGTGTGGCTCGACCTCATGGGGGGCCAGAAGACCGGGTTCTACCTCGACCAGCGGGCCCAGCACGGCGCCGTCGCGAAGTACTGCGCGGGCAAGCGGGTCCTCGACGCCTTCTGCAACCAGGGCTCGTTTGCGATCCACGCCGGGAGGGCGGGGGCCTCGGAGGTGCTGGGCCTGGACAGCGCGGAGGAGGCCGTCGGGGCGGCCTGGCGAAACGCGCAGCAGAACGGGATCCGCGCAACGTTCGGGGTGGCCAACGTGTTCGATTGGCTCAACGACCCCGCGAATGGCCCCGGGCCCCGCTGGGACGTGGTGATCCTCGACCCGCCGCCCTTCGCGAAGTCAAAGTCCGCGCTCGAGGGGGCGCTCAGGGGCTACAAGGAGATCAACCTGCGCGCCATGCAGCGCCTCGCCCCCGGCGGGATCCTCGCGACCTACTCCTGCTCGCACCACATGCAGGATGCGCAGCTCAGGTCCGTCCTCGCGGCCGCGTCCGCCGACGCGAAGCGGCGGGTCAGGGTGCTCGAATTCTGCCATCAGCCTCCCGACCACCCGGTGCTGATCTCCATGCCCGAAAGCGAATACCTGCGCGGATACATCCTGCGGGTCGAGTGACGCCCCGGGGCGCGGGCTTGAGCAGGCTTGCATCAGGGGCCGGCATTTTTACAAGGTGAGCCATGCCTCGGCCGGTTAACGCACTGATCATTGACGATGAAGCGCACGTTCGCGTGCTGATCCGGATGCTTCTTAAGCAGCTCGGGATTGAGACGGTTTGGGAGGCCGCCGACGGGGCTTCGGCCATGGACCAGGTGGCGACCCACAAGCCCAATGTCATCCTTCTCGACATCAACCTTCCCCATGTGGGCGGCCTCGAGGTGCTCGCCAAGCTGAAGGCGTCGCACCCCTCGATCCCGGTCATCATCGTCTCGTCGCAGAGCACGATGAAGACCGTGCTGCAGACCCGCGAACTCGGGGCGGTCGCGTACGTGCTCAAGCACGCCCCGAAATCGGAGGTCCTCCAGATGCTCTCGGACGCCTTCGACGCCATCGCGGCGGATTCCGGCGGGCCGGCCCCGGCGGACGAGCCCAAGCCCGCGGAACCGGCCTAGGGGGCCGGCTCCGCCGGAAAAGACCTCAAAGCTTTCCGCCGTAGATCGCGGAGGCGCCGAGCTCCTCCTCGATCCGAAGCAGCTGGTTGTACTTCGACACGCGGTCCGTGCGGCAGAGGGAGCCGGTCTTGATCTGGCCCGCGTTCGTCGCGACCGCGATGTCGGCGATCGTCACGTCCTCGGTCTCGCCCGACCGGTGCGAGATGACGGCGGTGTACCCCGCCTCCTTGGCCATCTCGATTGCGTCGAGCGTCTCGGTGAGCGTGCCGATCTGGTTCACCTTGATCAGGATTGAATTGGCGGTGCCGCTGTCGATGCCCCGCTTCAGGAACTCGGTATTGGTGACGAAGAGGTCGTCGCCGACCAGCTGCACCTTGTCGCCGATCGCGTCGGTGAGCTTCTTCCAGGTGTCCCAGTCGTTTTCCGCGCAGCCGTCCTCGATCGAGATGATCGGGTACTTCTCGATCAGGTCCTTGTAGAGGGTGACCATCTGCGCTCCGCTGAGCGCGCGCCCGGTCGACTTCTTGAAGACGTAGCTCTTCTTCTCCGGGACGTAGAACTCGGAGGCCGCCGGGTCGAGGGCGAGCGCGATGTCCTTGCCGAACTTGTATCCCGCCTGCTTGACCGCCACCTCGATCACGTCGAGCGCCGCGTCGGCCGACTCGAGGTTCGGGGCGAACCCGCCCTCGTCGCCGACGGCGGTCGAAAGCCCCTTGCTCTTCAGGACCTTCTTCAGGGAGTGGAACACCTCGGAGCCCATGCGAAGCCCCTCGGCGAACGTGTCGGCGCCGATCGGCATGATCATGAATTCCTGGAAGTCGATCGGGGCGTCGGAGTGCGCGCCGCCGTTCATGATGTTCATCATCGGGACGGGCAGCACCTTTGCGTTGGTCCCGCCGATGTAGCGGTAAAGCGGCAGGTTCACCGCGGCCGCGGCCGCCTTGGCCGCAGCCAGCGACACCCCGAGGATCGCGTTCGCTCCGAGCTTCGACTTGGTCGGCGTGCCGTCGAGGGCGATCATGGTGCGGTCGATCGAGACCTGGTCGCACGCGTCAAAGCCGATCAGGGCGGGCGCGATCTTTGACTTCACGTTGGCCACGGCCTTCAGCACGCCCTTCCCGGAATAGCGCTTCTTGTCCCCGTCGCGCAGCTCGATCGCCTCGTGCTCGCCGGTGGAGGCGCCGGATGGCACCGCGGCGCGGCCGAAAGCACCCGAGGCCAGGCGCACGTCGACCTCGATGGTCGGATTGCCGCGGGAATCGACGATTTCGCGGGCTGTGATGGTAGCAATGGATGTGTTCATGGAAAGATATCGTGAAAAGGGAAGGCTATCAGAGGCGAGATAGGCCCCCGGGGAAAGTCCAAAGTGAGCCCGGGGCCCGGATCAGAACGGTGTACGCGTTCTGCTAATCCTGCGCAGTAGCCTGGAAACAGCGCCGAATGCCTTGGGCCGCGAGGCCTCCGGGATCTGCGTGATGAAGCCGCGCTCCATGGCGAGCCTCGCCACCGACACCCCGTCGTAGTTGCGGGTGCCCACGCGCTCGGCCGTCAGGAGCTCCGCCGGCACCTGGTCCAGATGCCCCTCGAACGCCGCCGCATGGAGGGGCGTGTCCCCGTTGTCGTTGCGAGTCACGAGGAGCTGCGCGGTCAGCTGGGCCGGAGGGATCTTGTTGAGCTGGCCGGTCTCGGCGGCGGCGTGGGTCGGCGTGAAGCCGGTCTTGCTCGGCACCGAAAGGTTCTCGAAGACGAGGAGGTCCCGCGGGACCTGCTCAAGGTGCCCGGAAATGGCCGCCGCATGGAATACGGTGTCCCCGGAGGAGGTCGTCTCCCTCAGCGCCTCGGCGCTCAGGAGCTCCGCGGGAACCTGGTCGAGGTGGCCGTTGAACGCGGCGACGTGAAGAACGGTCTCCCCGCTCAGGTTGCGCCGGGCGACGTATTCGGCGGTCAGGTACCCCGGCGGCACCCGGTCGAGCGTGCCGTGCTCGGCCGCCTCGTGCAGGATCGTGTTGCCCGTGTCGTTCCCGCTTTGGAAGACCTCCGCCGTCATCAGGCCCGGCGGGATCTGCCCCAGGTTCCCGTGGGCGGCTGCGGTGTGGAAGACGGAGAAGCCCGCGTTGCTGCGGATCGAGAGGTTTTCCGTCGTAAGGACCTCGGAGGGGACCTGGTCGAGGTGGCCGCCGATCGCCGCGTGGTGGAGGGGCGTGTATCCGGCATCGTTCCTGATCGTCAGGTACTTCGCCGTGAGGGCCTCCCGGGGGAGGCTCCCGAGCTCGCCGTTCTTTGCGGCGATGTGAATCCGGGTGTGCCCAGCGGAGTTGCGCGCTGTCAGACTGGCAACGGTGGGTACGGCGGGATCGGGCATTCGGGTGTGCGCTGAGGAAACGATCGCCGCAGGGTTGAGGCAAACCAAAAGGCCGCGGGATCCCCCGTGGCGGCAAGGGATTGGATTTGCCAAGCGCGGCTGCAAAAAGATACTCTGCGCCGCATGCACCCTGCGGACCCAGGCCAGGCGCTCGTGTTGGACCCCATCCTCATCGTTGATGACGAGGCCTCGATTCTTGAGGCGTTCTCGTCGGCGCTGTCCCCGCATTTCGACGTGACGACGGCGACATCGGCCCGTGCGGCCGACTTCATCCTGCAGAAGAAGGCCTTCAAGGTCGTGGTTGCCGACCACCTCATGCCTGGAGGCAACGGGATGAGCTTTCTCGTTCGCGCGCGGGAGGAGTTCCCGAACATGCAGAGGATCCTGGTCACCGGCTACATGAAGCCCGAGATGCTGATTCGCAGCGTCAACGAGGCCGCCCTTTTCCGCTATCTGCTTAAGCCGGTGACTCTTGCCGAGCTGATCAAGGTGGTCCGCGAAGCCGCCGCCGCAGCCGACGCGGCGGCGTCGTAGCCCCCATGGCCAAGGCGGGCCCAGGGCCGCGTTCCTTGCCGGTCGTCCTTATTGTCGACGACGAGCCGCTTCTCCTCGATACGCTCGGCCAGGAGCTCGAGGGCCATTGCAAGCTCTTCACCGCCGCGTCCGCGGCCGAGGCGGAACTCAGGCTGGCGGCGCGCCGTTACGACGTCATCGTCTGCGACCACATGCTTCCCGGGGAGCAGGGCCTGGATTTCCTCACCCGCGTGATGGAGCTGATGCCGTCCACGAAGAGGATCCTCGTCACGGGCTACACGAACCCCGAATTCCTGTCGCGGTGCACTTCGATTGCCGGCCTCTCGGCCTGCCTCGTAAAGCCCGTGCGGACCTCGGAGATAGCGAAGGCCGTCAAGGCCGCGCTCGAGACCTGACGGCCCCTCGAAGGGAGCCCGAGAGCCGCGGCCGCAGAAAGGGCGCCGTGGGGCTGCGCTTGACCGACAGGATCCCCTTGAGCGGTCCCTGATAGATCAGCTCGCCCCCGTCGGGCCCGCCGCCGGGGCCCATCTCCACCGCATAGTCCGCCTCGCATATCAGGTCGAGGTTGTGCTCGATCACGACCACCGTGTGGCCTTGGTCGACGAGCGACTGGAGGACGCCTATCAGCTTCTCGCAGTCGCTCAGGTGCAGGCCGATCGTCGGCTCCTCGAGGATGTACAGATTCCTCGGGAGCGCGCCCCGGCTGCGCTCCCGGTAGCTCGCCAGGCCCTTCGAGAGCTCGGTCACGAGCTTGAGCCGCTGGGCCTCGCCGCCCGAAAGGGTGGAGGAGCTCTGTCCGAGCGTCAGATAGCCGAGGCCGCAGTCCGCCATGAGCCGGCAGACCTGCGAGAGCTCGGAGTGGAAGGCGAAGAATTCGGCGGCCTCATCGAACGTCAGCTGGAGGACGGCGCCGATCGAGCGCCCCTTCCACGTTATCTCAGTAAGCTCGGGCCCGTACCTGAGGCCCCGGCAGTCGTCGCAGGGAAGGTAGGTGTCGGGCATGAACGCCATCTCGAGGCGAATCCGGCCGGCGCCCTCGCACGCCTCGCACCGACCCCCCTTTGTGTTGAACGAGAAACGCGACGCGGTGTAGCCGCGGATCTTGGACTCGGGCAGGGAGGCGAAGAACGAGCGGATCAGGTCGAAAATCCCCAGGTAGGTGGCCGGAGTGGAGCGCGGCGTCTTGCCGATCGGCGACTGGTCCACCTCGATGACCGACCGGAGGGAGCTCGCGTTGAGAAGCTCCTTGAAACGGGGGCCCGCGTCTCCCGTGATGCGTGCGTACCGCTTGCCCGTGAGCCTGCGGAGCTTGGACTTGATGGCGCACTGGCAGGCGGGGCCGAGGACGTCCCGGAAGAGCGTCGACTTGCCCGCGCCGCTCGGGCCCGCGACGAGCGTCAGGCGGCCCTGCGGGATCCTGACGTCGACGCCGGCCAGGTTGCGGTGACGGGCGCCCCGGAGCTCGATCCACGCGGCGTCCCCGGTCCCGACCTCCCGGTATGCGCCCCTCAGGGGATGGCGAATCCCCCGGGCGAGGAAGACGCCCGTGAGGGACGAGCCGTCCGCCTTAATCTGCGCGGGGGTTCCCCTCGCCAGGAGGCCTCCACCGTGGACGCCCGCGCCGGGCCCGAGGTCGATGATCAGGTCCGCCCGCTCCATCAGCTCGTCGTCGTGCTCGACGACAAGGAGCGTGTTGCCCTTGTCGCGAAGCGACAGGAGGGTCGCAATGAGCCGCCTGTTGTCCCGGGCGTGAAGGCCGATGCTCGGCTCATCCAGGACGTAGAGGACGCCGGCCAGATTCGTGCCGAGCTGCGCCGCAAGCCGGATCCGCTGGGCCTCGCCCCCGGACAGGGTCTTTGTCGGCCGGTCGAGCGACAGGTAGCCGAGGCCCACCTGGTCCATGAACATGAGCCTCTCGCGGATCTGGGGGACGATGTCCCGGGTGACGAGCCGGCCCCGCTCGTCCAGGTCGAGCGACTCCAGGTTCGAAATCAGGGCCCTCGGGGGGCACGCCAGGAGCGCCGGCAGCGACAGCGGCTCGCCGCGGCCCTTCACATGGAGCTTCACCGAGCTCGAGATCCGGTTGAGCCGGCTGCCGTGGCACACGGGGCAGGTCGTGCCGCCCTCGCCCCGCTCGTCGGAGGCCTCGAGGCCCAGCTGGCGCAGCCGCGCCGTGTTTTCGTCCTCCTCGTCGTCGGGCTTTAACATCCACGGATAGATCCGCCCGTATCCCCGGCATGCGGGGCACCAGCCCCGCGGGGAGTTGAACGAGAAATCCTTCGGGTCGAGCTCGGGGAAGGACTCGCCGGTCTCGATGTCGGTGCGCGTCGTCGAGAACCACGAGAGGACTTCGCCGCGCGGCGTCAGAAGGAAGCACGAGCCCTTGCCGACCTGAAGGGCCGACTCGAGCGCCCGCCCCGGCTTCGCGTGGCCCTTCAGGTCGGCGACGACGGCCTCGATGTCGTGCTCCTTGTAGCGGTCGAGCTTCCGGAATGCGGCGACCCGCGTCAGTTTTCCGTCCGCCCTCATGAGCTCGTATCCCTGCTTCGCGATCCAGTCCGCGATCGGCTGGTGGTGTCCCTTGCGGCCGCGGATGAGCGGGGCGCACAGGTAGAGGTGTTTCGCGCGGCGGGCCCGCCGGCCCCCCAGGACCCGGGCCAGGAGCTTCCTCAGGGCCCCGGCGGAGAGCGGGGTCACGGCGCGGTCCGTGTCGGGGTGGTGCTGGACGCCGATCCGGGCGTAGAGAAGGCGCAGGTACTGGGCGACCTCGGTGATGGTGGCGACGGTTGACTTGAGGGATCCCCGGGTCACGCGCTGCTCGATCGCGACCGCCGGGGGAATGCCGGTCAGCCGGTCGACCTCGGGACGCGGCAGCTGCTCGACGAACTGGCGCGCGTAGGGCGACATGGACTCCATGAACCGCCGCTGCCCCTCGGCGAACACGATGTCGAAGGCAAGGGTCGACTTTCCAGAGCCCGAGACCCCGGTCACGACCGTGAGCTGGCGGAGCGGGAAGCTGACCGACAGGTTCTTCAGGTTGTTTTCGCGGGCGCCGACGATCTCGATCAGGCCGCCGGGCTCCGGGCCCTCCCGATCCCCGTCGGCCGAATCCGCCGCCAACAGGGGGGACGGGGTCTCCTCGGCGCCCTCAGCGAGGGCGGCCCCGAGGTAGGGGGACGTGGCGACACCCGCCCCGGCGACCGACTCCGGGGTGCCTGCGGCGACAATGCGCCCGCCGCCCGAGCCGGCGTCCGGTCCCACCTCGAGGATCCAGTCGGCGGACCTGAGCACGTCGAGATTGTGCTCGATCACGACCAGGCTGTGTCCCCGCTCGACCAGCGCATGGAGGACGCCGAGCAGCTTTCCGACGTCGTGCCGGTGGAGCCCCGTCGTCGGTTCGTCGAGGAGGAGGAGCGCCCCGGTCTCGCCGGGAAGGGTGCCGAGGTAGCGGACGAGCTTGAGCCTCTGGGATTCGCCGCCGCTAAGCGTGTTCAGGGGCTGGCCGAGCGGCAGGTAGCCGAGCCCGACCGAGTCGAGGAGCGCCAGGCGGTGGCGTATCTGCGCCGAATCGGCGAAGAGGTCGAGCGCCTCATTGACACTCAATTCGAGCATCCCGGCCACCGTCGTCCCGTGCCATTCGATGGCGAGGACCTCGGGCTTGAAACGGCGCCCCTCGCAGACGGGGCACGGCACGAAGACATCCGAAAGGAACTGCATCTCCACGCGCTCGTATCCGAGCCCCTGGCAATGGTCGCAGCGGCCGTCCCCGCTGTTGAACGAGAAGCTGGAGGGCCCGAGCCCCGCTTCCTGGGCCCCGGCCGTGGCGGCAAACAGCTCCCGGATGAGGTCCCACGCCTCGACGTAGAGGGCCGGATTTGAGCGCGGCGTCCGCGAGACCGGGCCCTGGTCCACGAGGACGGCGTCCGAGAGGCCCTCGGAGCCGGTGATGGAGGCGATCCGCGCCGGGTCGTCGGCGGGGCGCCCCCGGTGGGCGAGGAGCCCCTGGTAGATGACGTTGTCGAGGAGCGTGGACTTTCCCGAGCCCGAGACCCCGCTCAGGCAAACGAAGCGCCGGAGCGGGATCGTGACGTCGAGGGCGTGAATATTGTGCTTTTCGGCGCCGAGGAACCGGAGGGCCGGGTGCCCGTCGCCGACCGGCCTTCGCCCGGCCGGGCCCGGGATCCGGCGCCGGCCCGAGAAGTAGGCCCCGGTCAGGCTCCCGCCGTCGCGGAGCATCTCGGCCACGGTGCCCTGGAACACGACGTGGCCGCCCCGCGCGCCGGGTTCGGGCCCGATCTCGATCACGTGGTCGGCGGCCCGGATCATCGACTCGTCGTGCTCGACGACGACGACGGAATTGCCGGCGCCCGAGAGGGAGCGGATGATCGCGACCAGCCGGTCGATGTCCCGCGGATGAAGGCCGACGCTCGGCTCGTCCATGACGAAGAGCGTGTCCACGAGGGACGTGCCGAGGCAGCCCGTGAGGTTCACGCGCTCGACCTCGCCTCCGGAGAGGGTTCGGGAGGGGCGGTCGGGGGTCAGGTAGCCGAGGCCCACCTCGTGGAGGTACCGCAGCCGCGTGAGGATCGAGTCGAACGCGAGTTCCGCCTGCCGGCCGCCGCCCGGCGGCCTCGATGCGCCCAGGAGCCCGCGGAGGCGGTCCACGGGCTCCGCATAGAGCCCGGGAAGGGTGAAGCCCTCCCATTTCCAGCAGAGGGCCTCGGGCTGGAGGCGGGCGCCCCCGCAGTCCGGGCAGGTGTTGTACGAGCGGTAACGCGAGAGGAAGACGCGCACGTGCATCTTGTAGGTGTTCTTCTCGAGCCACCGGAAGAAGCCCTTCACTCCGTACCAGGATTTCGGCCAGGTCTTGCCGTTCTCCTCCCCGTACCCGGGCTCCCCGTCGATCACGAACGACTGCTGCTCCGGGGTGAGCTTTTCAAAGGGGACGTCGGTCGGGATCCTCCTCTTCCTCGCGAAGGTGCGCAGGTCGTCCATGGAGGAGCTGTACACGGCGCCGTCCCAGCACCGGAGCGCCCCCCCGTCGATCGACAGCGAGCGGTCCGGAATCGCGAGCCGGTAATCGATCTCGATCACCCGGCCGAATCCGCGGCACCGGGGGCAAGCGCCGAGCGGGGAATTGAAGGAGAAGAGCGGCGGCGTGGCCGCCCGGAACTTGCGCCCGGTCTTCGGCGAGTGGAGCCCGCGGGAGTAGTGCCCGAGCTCCGCGAGCCCCTCTGCGGCGAAGATGCGAACCTCGCCCTTGCCAAAGTGGAGGGCCGTCTCGACGGCCTCCGTGAACCGCGCCATCTCCTGGGGCCCGACCCGGATGCGGTCCTGAACGACGAAGACCGCGGGCGTGTCCCCGAGCGGGGCCGGGTCGGCCAGGAGCAGGTCGATTCGCAGGGGCGAAAGGCCCGCGGCGCCCCCAGCGGCCGCGAGGACGCGCACGTACGCCTGGTTCTTCAGGTTTGTCAGGATCTCGGCCCACGACAGGTTCGCCGGCCGCGCGACCTCGAAGGCCACGACGACCTGGGCGCCCGAACTCGCGGCGAGCGTCTTCCTCCAGATCGACTGCGGGTTGTCGTCCTCGACCTTCTCCCCGGTCTCCGGGTCGAAGCATTCGGCCACGTGGCTGAACCACACCTTGAAGAAATCCGTCAATTCCGTCATCGTCCCCACGGTGGACCGCGACGACTTCACGGTGTTGGTCTGCTCGATCGCGATCGAGGGACGGATGTTCTCGATCGAGTCGACGCGCGGCTTGTCGAGCAGCTCGAGGAACTGGCGCGTGTAGGCGCTGAACGTCTCGACGTAGCGGCGCTGGCCCTCGGCGTGCAGGGTCTCGAAGACGAGGGAACTCTTGCCGGCTCCGCTCAGCCCCGTGACGACGACGTATTTCCCGAGGGGCACGTCCAGGTCGAATCCCTTCAGGTTGTTCTGGCGCACGCCGCGAAGGCGGATGCACTCGGGCTTCCGGCGCGTGGCGCCGGCCTCTCCCACGTGGGCTTGGGTCATGGGAGGGCGACGGAGGTGCCCGGCCGAAGGGATTCGAACAGCTTCAGGTAGGCCTGGACCTGCCTCGCGGGGTCGAACGAGCTGAGCGCAAACTGGCGCGCCTCCGCGGCCCTGGCGGAGCGCTCGAGAGGGGTGTCGCCGGCCAGGCGCGAGAGGGCGGCCCTGAACCCCTCTGCGTCGCCCTGCTCCAGCATCCAGCCCGTCCGCCCGGGCACGAAGCATTCGCTGATCCCGAGCGCCCTCCAGGCGACCGCGGGCAGCCCGTGCGACTGCGCCTCGATCAGGAAGTTCGAAAGCGCCTCCTCCTTCGATGCATGGACCGCGATGTCGGCGGCGCGGTAGAAGGGGCCCGGGTCGGCGTGGAATCCGAGGAAGCGGACGCGGCCGGCCAGGCCCAGGGCCGCGGCGAGCCTCTCGCAGCGCGGCCTCTCGGGACCCTCCCCGACAAACCACAGGCGCCAGTCCCAGTCGGGGGGGAGCCCGGCGGCGATCTCGACAAGCGAGCGCTGGTTCTTCTCGGGCCTGAACATCCCGACGGAGAGGAGCACGCTCGATTTCGGCCCGGCCCCGAGCCGGGTCCGCAGCTCAAGGTCGCGCCCCGGGGCCGCCTCGGGGAAAACGAGGGAATTGTGGATCACGGAGACCCGCTCCCGGTCGAGGCCGTGGCCGAGGACGAGGAGCTCGGCCGCCTCCCGGCTGTTGGTGACCAGGTGCGAGGCCGCCTTCACCGACGAATAGTAGAACCCGGGCAGGTTCCCGCCGGCGCGCAGCGTGGCGACGACGCGGGTTCCCAGGCCGCGGCCCGAGGCCCTCCGCTGGATGCGGCCCGCGTAGCAGTTCGCGGTCTTTCCCATGCAGAGCACGATGTCGGGGGAGCCGCCGAGGACCGACCGGAGGAGCCCTGGCGCCAGCCAGTCGATCCCGGTGTCAAAGGGCTGCAGGGCGCGGTGCGACTGCGGCGCCGTGCCCGCCAGCCGGCCGCCGGGCCGGAACGTGACAAGCTCCACCCCATGACCCATTTCGGCGAATTCGCGGCTCAGCAGCACGCTGTGGCGCTCGGTCCCGCCGCTTCGCAGGTGGTCCTGTAAGACGATGATTTTCATTGCCGGTGCGCTCGGCCGGGGGAAAGTGGCAGGACCGATGAACTCAAAGTTCGGCCAGCTCCTGATCCGATGGATGGTCCTTGCGATTGGCGTCGTGATCGCGACGCGCCTGGTGCCCGGGATTCATTGCAGCGACCTTTCCGCCCTGGTCCTTGCGGTGCTGCTCCTCAGCTTCTTCAACGCCATCCTCAGGCCTCTGCTGATACTGTTCACATTGCCGTTCATCATCGTGACCATGGGCCTTGGCGTTGTGGTGATCAATGCCTTCCTGTTCCTCTTTGTCGGACGCCTGGTGGACGGCTTCACGGTCGCCGGCTTCTGGCCCGCCGTGGGCGGCTCCTTGGTCCTGAGCGTCACCAACCTCGTGCTGAACGGGTTCATGCGCTCGTCGGGCCCGAGGCCCCCCGCGCCGCCGAGCCGCCCCGGCGGACCGGGCGGGGACGTCATCGATATTTAGTTGCCGACTTTCCGCGGCGGGGCAGGTTCAGGCAATGGCTGAAACCACGGAATACGATCTCATCGTCATCGGGGGCGGGCCCGCGGGCTATGCGGGCGCCATTCGCGCCGGGCAGCTCGGCAAGAAGGTGGCCTGCATCGAGCTCGAACGGGCGGGCGGCACGTGCCTGAACTGGGGATGCATCCCGACCAAGGCCCTGCTCAAGAGCGCCGAGCTCTACCAGAAGATGAAGAAGGCGGAGGCCTACGGCCTCACCGCCTCCAACGTGGGATTCGACTTCGCGAAGGTGAACGAGCGTTCCCGCGCCGTCGCCGGGCAGATGGCCAAGGGCGTCGAGTTCCTCTTCCGCAAGAACAAGGTCGATTACTTTGTCGGCACGGGCCACGTCAACGCCCCCGGCATGGTTTCGATCACCCAGGGCGAGCACAAGGGGAAGTTCTTCAAGACGAAGAACATCATGGTTGCGACGGGCTGCAAGATGCGCCGGATCCCGGGCCTCGAGTTTGACGGGGTGCGCGTCATGACCTCGCGCGAGGCCCTGGTGTCGAAGGAGTTCCCGAAATCGATCGCGATCGTCGGAGCCGGCGCGATCGGCGTTGAATTCGCCTACTTTTACAATGCGTTCGGCTCGAAGGTGACGCTGGTCGAGATGCTGCCGCAGATCCTCCCCGTCGAGGACGAGGAGGTCTCAAGGACGCTCCAGCGCTCCTTTGAGAAGCAGGGGATCATTATGCACACGGGCACCAAGTGCGAGAACTTCAGGGTCGGCAAGGGCTCCGTGAAGGTGGACCTGGTCTGCGGCGACGCAAAGTCGACGATCGAGGTCGACGTCGTCCTGTCGGCGATCGGCGTCGTGGCCAACCTCGAGGGCGTCCTGGCCCCCGCCCTCAAGCCCGAGCTCGACAAGAACTACCTGAAGGTGGGCGACGACTACCAGACGTCGATCCCGGGCATCTACGCGGCCGGCGACATCATCGGCCCGCCTTGGCTCGCGCACGTCGCGACCTTCGAGGCCGTCAGCGCCGTGAACGGGATGTTCGGCCACGGAACGCCGAGGCGCGTCAGGAATTTCCCGGGCTGCACCTACTGCCAGCCCCAGGTCGCAAGCATCGGCCTGACGGAGAAGGCAGCCCGCGCGAAGGGCCTCAACGTGAGCATCGGCAAGTTTCCGTTCACCGCGTCGGGCAAGGCGGTGGCGTCCGCCGAGACCGAGGGGTTCGTCAAGGTGGTGACGGATGCGAAGACGGGGGAGATCTACGGGGCCCACATCATCGGCAGCGAGGCCACCGAGCTCGTCGCCGAATACGCCCTCGCCATGGAGCTCGAGGCGACGGTCGAGGAGGTCCACAAGACGATCCACGCCCACCCGACGCTGAGCGAGGCCGTGATGGAATCCGCCGCGTCGTCCTTAGGCGAGGCGATCCACATCTAGGGCGGAGACCTGCCGCCCCGCAGGCTCCCCACAGCTTCAGCCGGCCCCCGCGCCCCCCGCGTCATGCACGAACCCGCCGAGCACCCGGTGATCCGCCTGAACGTGCACAAGCTGGCGCGCCTCGCCCTCTTCGGCTTCATCCTGACGTTCATCCTGGCGCGCGGGTTCGTGTTCATGATCATGGCGCACGAGATCCCGAACTTCTATTTCTTCCTGCAGGGAACCCACGTCCACCACCTCAACTACGGCATCTTCCTCCTCGCCGCGGTCGGCGGCTTCGGCGTCTTCCGCCGGCCGCTGGGCCGCACGGCGGAGGTGACGGCGCTCCTCTACGGGGTCGCGATGGCGCTCACCTTTGACGAGTTCGGGATGTGGCTCCACCTGGGCGGCAGCTACTGGCAGCGCGCGAGCGTGGACGCCGTGATCGTCATCGGGGCGGTGCTCGGCCTCTGCTCGTACATGAGGTCCCTCGAGCGCTTCGAGGCGCGCCACCGGTGGGCCTCCGCGGTCCTGCTCGTCGCGCTCGCGGGCTTCTGCTGGGTGGTCTATTCCGCGGGCCTGCGCCTGGGCGACATCGTGGGCCCGAGGCTCCACGATCTGGAGGCGTCCTCGTCCCCCTAATATGGGGAGACCCGGATCTCCCTAAGAAGGCTCGTCAGGTACGGGATCAGCTGCTTCTTGCGGCTCACGATGCCGGGAAGGTCGAAGATCTCGTCCTCGTCGATGTGGGAATACGAGATCCGCCCGATCAATTCCGGGTCCCCCTTGACGAGGAGGAGCGAGTTCTGGGTGTTCACGTCGGTCACGAGGAGCGCCGCGAACGAGAGGCGCTCCCGCCTCCTCAGCTCGCCGAGGGCCGCGGCGATCTCCTTCGAGCGGCTCCAGAAGCTCCCGAACCCGAGCTCCTCGACCTGGGAGACCGCGAAGCGGACACCCTCCTCCTCGTACACCTTGTGGTCGGACTCGACGATCGCCTCCGCCGTGCTGGCCTGGATCACGGAGCCCGAGGAGAAGATGGCCTCGGCGAGGGCGCGCGGGTCCTCCCCGGCGAGCCCCGAAAGCCATGCGAGCATGTCGGCGTCCTTCGGCGTCGTGGTCGGGCTGTTGAGGTGGAGCGTGTCCGAGATAAGCCCGGACATCATGATGCCGGCCGTCTCGGGCGTGGGGACGAGCCCGCCCGCGCGGAACATCTCGGCGACGATCGTGCACGTGGATCCCACGGGCTCGTTGATGAAGAGGATGGGGGTCTGCGTGTTGATCGGACCCAGGCGGTGGTGGTCGATGATCTCCGTGATCACGACCTCGTCCGCGCCGCTCACCGCCTGCGAAATCTCGTTGTGGTCGACCAGGATGAGCTTCGTCTGGATCGGCTTCAGGATGTCGCTCTTCGACAGGATTCCGGCGAGGGTGCCGTCCTCCTCGAGGACCATGAGGGACGGGGCCGCAAGGGTGGCGATCTTGCGGCGGATCTCGCTCACCCGGGCGTCGCGCCCCACCGAGCCGAAGCTCCGGTCGACGACCCGCTCGATGCTCGAGGCGGTCCGCACGACCAGGGCCGTCGTGGCGGAGTCGTAGGGGCTGATGATGATGCTGACGCCGCGGGCGCGCGCCTCGGCGACCACCTGGTCGTCGACGGGGACGCTTCCCGAGACGATGATCCCCCGGAGCCCGAGCTCGATCGCGCGCAGCTGGATGTCGCGGCGGTCCCCCACGATGATCAGCGAATTCGCGGCGGGGATCCCGTCCCGCTCGGAGATCGTCCAGAACGAGCGCAGGTCCATGGTTCCCAGCCGCACGAAGAGCTCCTCCTGCCTCGACTCGTCCACGGCGTGGACGATTGTCGCCTTGAGCGCCCGGGCGATGTTGGCGAGCGTTCCCTGGACCTGGCGCATCTGCTTCGGCTTGCTGACGCGCGGGATGAAGATCCCGCCGAGGTGGGGGAGGGAGATCGTCCCGACGACCCTCCCGCGGGGGTCGACGACCGGCAGGAGCCCGATGTCGTGCCGGTCGATCAATTCGAGGGCCTCGGCGCAGGTCGCGTTCTCGGGCACCGAGACGACGCTCGAGTTCATGACGTCCCGCACCCTGGGCCACACGTCGGTCAGGTAGACCGGGAGCGGCTGGCGGAAGCGGCCGAGGATCGTGTCGATCCGGGCGTTCGAGTTGCCGCAGCGCGCCGCCACATGGCCCCGTTCGCCGCGGGCCTCCTTGTAGGCGGCGTAGGCGATCGCCGAGCAGATGGAATCCGCATCGGGGTTGCGGTGGCCGATGACGTAGGTTGTGTTGGCGGCGGGCGCGAAGGGCGCGGTCGACATGGGCCGGACTGTGGTGCAAAAAATGCCGAGTTCAAGGAACTCGACAAGACTTTGGGGCGAATCGTATACACAACATCAAAAGTCCGCGCCGGAAGCGATCCGCATGCACAGGGCATGAAGATCTTTACCGAACGGCGGTGACGTCCCCTCGCGGGGCTCGAACCGGAGGACTTTGGATCTTGGGTCGACGAGCGGGGCGAGGCGTGGATTCCCGGACGGGAGCAGGGGCCGCAGATCGGTCCGGGAACG